>JGI24709J26583_10002130_pt1 | contig 16486 bp, 15 predicted proteins | sample BioPla2DNA1_FD_26583 | JGI IMG/M metagenome (IMG submission 26583) | reverse complement strand
GGAATGGGAGTATTGGCTTATCCGATACTTAATATGCTTTTTCCGGGTTCAAGTCAGTTGGATGCCAATTATCTTATGCTGGGATCAATAGCCATTGTGTTTTACTCTTTATCAACGGTTACTACAGCTATACTTCAGGGAATAAACAAGCTGAGAACCCCAGTTATAAATGCAGCCATATCATTAGGGTTTCATGTGGTTTTGGTATTCTTTTTATTAAAATTCACATCCCTGAGCGGTTATTCGCTGGTTATAGGAAATGTGACCTTTGCCTTGGTTATATCAATTCTTAACTGGATATCTATTGAGAAATACTTAGACTATAAACAGGAAATATTGAAAACCTTCGTAATTCCGACTGTCAGTTCGGTAATTATGGGAGTTGCAACATACTTTATACATAAGGGACTTCACAGATGGACAGGAAGCAATACATTTGCCACGATAGTTTCTCTGATAGCTGCAATAATCATTTATTTCACTCTGCTTGTCTTAATGAAAGGTGCTACGGAGGATGAGCTTGAGGATCTGCCTAAGGGCGAATCTATAATCAGATTCTTATATTGGGCTCATATACTGAAAAAATAGTTTGCTTATAAGCAGATAAGTCCACGAAAATCAATATAGTATATATTACATTTTATATTATATGTTTATATTACATGGTATTACATGTTTTATGTCACAACAGATTACGGTAATTTTTTGATAAGGTATTAATTGTATAAATAAATTAAATATGGAGAAAATATATGCCAAAGAATGTGTTTTTACGCACTGATTGTTTACCGCCAAAACGGTAGATGGAGGTTGTTATGAAACTCAAAAAGGCATATATTTTTTTGCTAAGCTTTTTGACCTTGTCAGTTCTTTTTAGCTGCTGTTATTTTTTAAGCTATCAGCATGCATTAAGACAATTTAATAAAAGGGCAGTAGAACAGTCAGAAAGATTTGCCGCTTTTTATGAAGATACTCCTGCACCCGTTGAAATCGCTGATACGAATACGGACAACGATAACGCTGACAGTGAAGATACTGTATCTGCCGGGGCTTTACCGGAACCTGTTATACTGCCTTCCACGAATTATATACTCGAAATTTATGACCGCAAGGAAGGTGTACTAACGCAGGTAGAACAAAATCCGCCTGCAGATATTGTGGGACTTACAAGAGAAGAAGTTGAGAAATATCTGGATGAATATATGAGGGATTTGACATTGTCGGAATATAATAAAGGCTTGCTTTCGTATGAGCTTATATCTTTTTCGGATAAAGCAGTTAAATTCAGAAAAAGCTACGATGCGGACATGGTGCCTTATAGATTTTATGTTGTAGTGAGAGACGGCTTTGTTGTCGTATACAACAGCGATTTAAAATCGGTTTATGAATATACGCATATAGAGGCAAAATACCTTCCGGAAGAGGACAGAGTGGCTTTAAGCAATGGGATATACATTAATAATATAGATGAATTGTATGCACTGCTAGAAAGCTATACAAGTTAAAACCTGAAGAAGTTATAAAATTACGGAGCATAGATATTGCCTCACACACCCGTACAAGTACATGTACCCGTTTGTAAATCCTAATCGGACATAAAATGTCCGCTTAGGATAATACAAACTTGGGTACATGTTCTTCTAAGGGTGCATTATGGCAATACCCTTGCTCCACAATTTTATAACTTCTTTTTTTACGTCTTAAGTTTTCATTAAAATTTGAAAAGCATTATATTAAATATTGTAAGAAAGTCTTGAATTAATATATGTGATAAAATATAATGGAACAAATGTTAAGTTTGAGGTATATTGAATTCACACAATAGAAGCATATGAGGGAATTTTACGCATATTGCTTGTGAGGGCAGTAAGATGGATTATGATATTATAGTCGTTGGTGCAGGTGCATCCGGATTGGTTGCTGCAATAGCTGCTGCTGAAAAAGGTAATTCGGTGCTTATTATAGAACAAAAAGAAAAAGCAGGGAAAAAAATACTGGCAACCGGTAATGGCAAATGTAATTTCACCAATATGCATCAGACGCCGGATTGCTACCGATCAGATGACAGTGCATTTGCTATGAAGGTGCTGTCTAATTTTGATAATAAAAGAACAATACAGTTTTTTGAAAGGCTGGGTATCGTACCAAAGAACAGGGACGGTTATATATATCCCAACTCTGAACAGGCAGCAAGCATAGTCCGGGTTTTGCTGATGGAATGTGAAAGATTAAAAGTAGATATTATATATAAAGAAAGAGTTACTAAAATATCAGAACCGGACTATACGGTTAATACAATGAAGCCTGATAAAACAAATTCGGTTTACTATGGCAAGAAATTAATTCTGGCGACCGGCGGCTGTGCAAGTCCAAAGCTGGGTTCTGACGGAAGCGGTTATTTACTTGCTAAGGCATATGGTCATAGAATAATAAAGCCATTACCGGCTCTGGTATCTTTAAAATCTCACGACAAGTTTTGCAAGGTCGTATCCGGAGTCCGTACATGGGCTAAAGCATCATTATACATTGATAACGAGAATCGGGCAGAAGAAGAAGGCGAGATAATATTTACCGATTATGGTATATCAGGCATACCCATTATGCAGATGAGCCGCTTTGCCTCAAGAGCTCTTGATGAAGGAAGTTCAGTATTTATAAGCTTGGATTTATTTGCTCATTACTCCCGAAAAGAGCTTACGGAGATGTTTATTAACAGATGTATCAGCAATCCTGATAAGACCTTGGAACAGATGATGGTAGGAATCTTTAATCAGAAGCTTAATTATATTATCATAAAAGAGGCAGGGTTTAATCCTGATATACCGTGTCATATGCTGAACAAATCAGATGTAATTAAGCTTGCGAGATTAATAAAAGGATTAGTTGTCAGAATAAAGGATACAAATACATTTGATTTTGCCCAAGCTACGTCAGGTGGAGTCTCAACCGAAGATATTGATCCGAATACATTAGAATCGAGAATAAAGAAAGGTTTATACTTTATTGGAGAGCTTTTAGATGTGGACGGTACATGCGGAGGATACAATCTGCAGTGGGCATGGAGTACAGGGTATATTGCAGGCAGTCATGCAGGTACCGAAGTACTGAAGAATTAACAGAAATAACAAAAGACAAAAAATATAATTACATTTGGAGGAGTATAAGTGAAAAGAAAAACTTTAAAAAATAAGAAAAGGATAGTAATAAAAATCGGGTCTGCATCTTTAACACATCACGAAACAGGTCTGCTTAACCTTGATAAGATGGAAAGACTGGTAAGAATTCTGACTAATCTTCGAAATCATGGAAGAGATGTTATACTGGTATCATCCGGAGCCATTGCAGTAGGAAGAAATGCATTGGGATTTGTTGAAAAACCAACCGAAATATCTATAAAACAAGCTTGTGCAGCGGTCGGCCAGGCAAGACTTATGATGGTATATCAGAAATTATTCTCTGAATATAACCAGATGGCAGCTCAAATCCTCATGACAAAAGACACCATGCTAAATGATATCAGCAGAAAAAATGCACAAAACACATTCAATGAATTATTCAAACTGGGAGTAATCCCAATTGTAAATGAAAATGATACAGTATCTACAGATGAGATAGATATCGGTGATTTTGGAGATAATGACACACTTTCCGCAATTGTTACGGCTTTAGTGGGAGGAGATTTGCTCATATTATTATCTGATATAGATGGCTTTTATACCGATGATCCTCATAGGAACAAAGATGCAAAGCTAATATCCTATGTAGATGAAATAAATGATGAGCTTCTTAAGATGGCTAAATCATCAACAGGCTGCAGCCTCGGTACCGGTGGTATGGCTACAAAGCTTTCTGCCGCAAAAATCGCCAACGCTTCAGGTGCTGACATGGCTATAGTCAACGGAGATGATGTACGTAATATTAATCGTCTTATTGATGGAAAAGATATAGGAACTCTGTTCATTGCCCATAAAGCAAAGGATTTCAATATTATGGATTACATAAGAACAAAAACAAAGCAGTTTAGCTAATAGGAGATTTATATGAGTCTGAATATTGATAGAATTAATGAGCTATACAGGAAATCACAAACCGTAGGATTAACCCCCGAGGAAAAAGCCGAACAGGAGCATCTTCGAAAAGAATATATCCAAGCAATTCGCAATAATCTCAGGGGAACATTGGAGCGTATAAAATTTGTTGATCCCGACGATTGTAATGGTGCCTGACACCATTACAAATGTATTACACATACTGCCGATTATGTAATATTTTATTAACATTTATGCAATATATTCTTAATGGTGCCTGTCACCATTAACAAAGGTGATGCAGATGAAGAGCAGAATTCGTAGAAAATATAAAGAGAAAAGAGATCAACTGACGGAGGATCTTGTGCATGAGTATAGCATGAAGGTTCGTAAAAGATTATATGGGTTACAGGAGTTTTTAAATTGTGATATGCTGTTTACCTATATATCTTTTGGAAATGAAGTTGATACGCATGAGATTATCAGAAAAGCTCTTAGTATGAATAAGCATGTGTATGTTCCCAGAGTTGAGAATAAGAATATGAGTTTTTATAGGATTAACGGTTTTGAGGGCTTGGTAAGAAGCGATTTTGGTATATTGGAGCCTGATGACAGAATACATCTTAAATATACGAAACCGCTGCCGGGTTTTAAGAAGGTTATGCTGCTTCCCGGTCTTGCATTCGACAAGGTGGGTAACAGGATTGGATACGGTGCAGGATATTATGACCGCTATCTTGGAAAATATCCTCAGGATGAATGGGTTAAGATTGCTTTGGCATATGATTTTCAGATAACTGATAGGATAACAGTTGATATATATGATATTCCGGCGGATTATATCATCACTAACGATGAATTGATTATATGTAAGAAATGAGAATATATTTTGCAGGGGACAGGAAAGGAGGCTAATATGGAGTATTTGGAAAGTATCGGTAAACGGGCAAGAGAAGCTTCGGTGAAGCTTGCACTGATGCTTCAGAATGAGAAAAATGATGTACTAAAATCATGTGCCGAGTCATTAATTAAATGGCAGGACAAAATATTGGAAGCAAATAAAGAGGATGTAAAACGCTCACGGGAGAACAAGGTTAAGGAATCCTTAATCGACAGGCTTATGTTATCTCCCGAAAGAATTAAATCAATGGCTGATGGCTTGCTGGAGGTGGCTGCACTTCCTGACCCGGTAGGTGAGGTTATTTCTATGCAGGTCCGACCGAACGGATTAGTTGTCGGCGAAAAAAGAGTACCCTTGGGTGTGATTGGTATGATTTATGAATCACGTCCTAATGTAACCGCTGATGCCTTTGGTTTATGCTTTAAAACAGGAAATGCAGTTATACTTCGTGGCGGCAGTGATGCAATCAGATCAAATATTGCAATAGTAGAAGCATTGCACCAGGGCCTTAAGGAAACCGGAATATCTGAAGATGCCGTGATATTGATTGAGGATACGGCAAGAGATGTAGTAAATCAGATGATGAGGCTTGATAAATACATAGATGTACTGATACCAAGAGGCGGAGCCGGGCTTATTCGCTTGGTTAAGGAAAACAGCAGCGTCCCTGTTATTGAGACCGGAACAGGAAATTGCCATATATATGTGGATGAACATGCCGATTTTAACATGGCTCTTAATATAATCGACAATGCCAAGACGCAGAGACTGGGAGTATGTAATACATGCGAATCTCTGGTTATACATGAAAAGATAAGCAGAAAGTTCATACCGCTTCTATATGAAAGGCTGCATTCTAAAGGAATTGAGATAAGAGCGGATGAGAAGGGGTGTGCCATCAGTCCCGGATGTGTACCTGCAACGGAAGAGGATTATTACACCGAGTATTTGGATAGAATCATATCCTTAAAGGTTGTGGCAGATATTGATGAGGCAATTAAGCATATCAACCATTATAATACCAAGCATTCAGACGCCATTATAACCAATGATTACAGCAACGCAATGAAATTCCACAACGAGATTGATGCTGCTGCGGTATATGTAAATGCATCCACCAGATTTACGGATGGAAATGAATTCGGTTTTGGTGCTGAAATCGGGATAAGCACACAGAAGCTGCATGCCAGAGGTCCTATGGGTTTAAAAGCACTGACAACAACAAAATATATAATATTCGGAAGCGGTCAGATAAGGCAGTAGCTTTGATTAATTAATAAGTCAACAGATACAGCAGTAATCTGAATATTAACATATTAACGGTCAATCAAAGCAGTAGCTTTAAATAACTGATACGTTAAATAACAAAAATGATATAGAAAGAAGGTAGGCTAATGTCAGGAAGAGTTGTATATGATTTTCCATCAGGAAATGAGGTGAAAGACTTTTTTAAAAAATTCAGAAAATTTGCTCTGTTTATTATTGTTTTAGTCGTTCTGGCTATTATAGGCTTTGGTTCATTTTATACGATTAAGGAACAGGAGCAGGTTGTTATAACAACCTTTGGAAAAGCAAAGGCTGTTACAGAAGCAGGACTTCATCTGAAAATACCTGTTATTCAGAAGATACATAGGGTAGATACTACAATAAAAGGCTTTCCGATAGGATATGAGGAAGCAACTAACAGGACAATTGAATCTGAAGCAGTCATGATTACAAAAGATTTTAATTTTGTTAATGTGGACTTCTTCGTAGAATACAAGGTCTCCGATCCTATAAAATATCTTTATGCATCCTCCGATCCAGTAATTATATTGAAGAATATTGCACAAAGCAATATCAGGAGCACTGTTGGAAGTTATGATGTTGACAGCGTGATTACATCAGGAAAATATGAAATCCAATCAAAAATTAAGGAAAAAATATTGGAGGATCTGATGAATCATGATATCGGACTTATGCTTGTAAATATTACAATTCAGGATTCCGAACCTCCTACAGAGGAAGTAATGGAAGCCTTTAAATCTGTTGAAACCGCCAAGCAAGGCAAGGACACAGCAATAAATAATGCTAAAAAATACAGAAATGAAAAGCTTCCGCAGGCATTGGCAGAAGTTGATAAAATACTTCAGCAGGCAGAATCTACTAAAACAAAGAGAATAAATGAAGCACATGCTGAGGTTGCAAGATTTAATGAGATGTATGAAGAATATATAAAATATCCTTTAATCACTAAGAAAAGAATGTATTATGAGGCAATGGAGGATATTCTTCCGGGAGTTAAAGTTATTATAGACAGCGGAGAATCAGAGGTTAATAAGTTCCTGCCGCTGGAACCTTTAGTGGAAGGAGGCAGTAACTGATGGCTAAGAGGACAAAAAGCATTACAGGAGTATTATTATTAATTATATTGGTCGCAGCTGTAGTAATACTATCAACCACGTTAGTTGTTACAAGAGAAAATGAATACACAATCATTAAACGCTTCGATAAGATTGAAAGGGTAGTTGATACGGCAGGGTTATCTTTTAAGACTCCATTTGTAGAGACGGTTGATAAGCTTCCAAAAGAAATACAATTTTATGATATGCCTCAGTCCGATGTTATAACAGTGGATAAGAAAACAATGGTTGCTGACAGCTATGTATTATGGAGAATATCCGACCCGATCAAATTCGCACAGACCTTGAATTCTTCCATAACACTTGCTGAAAGCAGAATAAACACCACCGTTTACAATGCCATGAAGAATGTTATAAGCAGTAACACTCAAAATGAGGTTATCAGCGGAAGAGACGGCAAACTGAATATGGCATTTATGGAGGATATCGGTGATACCATGGAGCAATACGGTATTCATCTTATTACAGTAGAAAATAAGCACCTTGATTTGCCCAGTGATAACAAAATCGCAGTATTTGAACGTATGATTTCAGAACGTGCCCAGATGGCAGGTGCTTATTCCGCTGAAGGTGAATCTGAAGCACAGATGATCAGAAATACCACCGATAAGGAAATTGAAATTAGCATATCAAATGCCCAAACAGATGCAGCAAAGATTATCGCTGAAGGTGAAGCCGAATACATGAGGATATTATCAAATGCGTACTCGGATACTTCAAGAAGTGAATTTTATTCATTTATAAGAGCATTGGATGCAGCCAGAGAATCGCTCTCAGGTTCTGATAAGACATTAATATTATCTAAGGATTCACCATTGGCCCAGATATTTAATAATCTGGATGAATAAAATCATATAATAACTGTTGGTTTATTATCCAATGCTGCTTTTAGCATAACTTAATATGTCTCTACATAGGTTGTATAAGAAGGGAATTTAGGAGTCGGAATATGGTTATTGATTTTGACCGGGAGAATTATACATATGAGGATTTCATCTCTGATGTAGAGGCTTTGTCAAAAAAATATAATTCAATAAAATATGTCACGATTGGCAAATCTCATGACAATCGTGACATTGCTATGCTAAGGCTCGGTATGGGAAAAAGATATATACTTTTTTGCGGAGGAGTACACGGGCGTGAGACAATAAATCCGATAGTCCTGCTGAAAATTGCAGAATATTATGCATATCAATATGAAGACTACATAAAACACAAGAAAATCGGCAATCAAAGGATAACAGATATCACTGTAAATATAAAGAAGCAATATGAACCCATGATATTTAAAAGATGTGTATATGAGCTTCTTCAAACATATACAATCCTAATGATTCCACTTTTAAATCCTGACGGTTATATGATATCATTATATGGTCATTATGCCGTTAATAATTCGACACTTCAAAATAAAATTAAAAAAATGAATCCGAATTATGCAGAGTGGAAATATAACAGCCGTGGAATAGATATCAACCGCAATTTTCCATCTCGTCTGTGGAAGCCTAAAAAACAAGGTGACTATGCAGCAAGTGAAAATGAGACTAAGGCATTAATACAGGTTTTTCATCATTATCGTATCAGATGTTTTTTGGATTTTCACTCCCGCGGAAAATCGATTTATTATTATCGAAGCAGCATGTCTGAAGGATACAACAGGAAACAATTATATATTGCCAAACATCTTAAGAATATTACAGGTTATGAATTAAATGATTATAATAATGAAATTGACGATGGTGATTCCGGAGGAAATACGGTTCATTATTTTTCCGAGCATTTTAACAAACCGGCTTTAACAATAGAAACTGTTGACGAAGATGCGGATTTTCCGTTAGATTATAAATACAGAGCCAAAACATACGAGGAGATAAAGCTGGTGCTGTTTGAGCTTGGAGGATTGTCATTGTAAGTGGCCAACATATAGTAACATAAATAAATTATCATAGAAATCTGGAGGTAATTTTGAAAAGGACAGAGAATACTAATGAGCTTGAAGCTAAAAAACAGCTGGATATCATAAATGAGCTGAAGGAAAGATTTGATACTGAATTTAAAAAAACAGGCATAAGAAAAACATATCATATAGAAACCTTCGGCTGCCAAATGAACAGCAGAGATTCCGAAAAAATATCCGGTATATTAAAGCAAATAGGTTTTGTTGAAACAGATACAGAGGATGCTGATTTCCTGCTTTATAATACATGTACGGTCAGAGAAAACGCCAATAACCGGGTTTATGGTCGTCTGGGCTATGCAGGTAAATTAAAAAAGAAGCGTCCGGGTATGCTGATTGCACTATGCGGCTGCATGATGCAGGAGTCTACAGCTGTAGAAAGGATTAAAAAGAGCTATCCGTTTGTAGATATCATATTTGGAACCCATAATATTTTCAAGCTTGCCGAGCTGATAAAAACCCGTCTGGATAACGGGGAGAAAGGCGGTAAGCACATCAACAATATGGTTATAGATATCTGGAAGGATACTGATTTGATTGTTGAAGATCTGCCAAATGACAGAAAATTTCCCTTTAAAGCAGGGGTGAACATTATATTTGGCTGTAATAATTTCTGCAGCTATTGTATTGTTCCCTATGTACGGGGAAGAGAAAGAAGCCGTAATATACAAGATATTATCGATGAAATAAAGTCATTGGCCGATGACGGTGCCAAAGAAGTAATGCTTCTTGGTCAGAATGTAAACTCCTATGGCAAGGACTTAAATCCCAAGATTAGCTTTGCAAAGCTGCTGCAGGAGGTTGAAAAAATCGACGGTATTGAGAGGATACGTTTTATGACCTCCCATCCTAAGGATCTGTCACAGGAGCTGATAGATGTGATGGGGTCTTCACAAAAAATATGTAATCACCTTCACCTTCCCTTGCAGTCCGGAAGCACAAGACTTTTAAAAATAATGAACAGAAAATATTCAAAAGAGGATTACTTGGATTTGGTATCAAGAATAAGAAAAGCCGTACCGGATATTTCTCTTACAACTGATATAATCGTTGGTTTTCCGGGAGAAACAGAAGATGACTTTATGGAAACGCTGGATGTTGTACAAAAAGTAGGTTTTGATAATGCATTCACCTTCTTATATTCCAAGCGTACCGGAACTCCGGCTGCCACAATGGAGAATCAGATTGAGGAAAGTGTGGCCAAAGAGCGTTTTGACAGACTGCTTGGTGTAATTCAGGAATTATCAGCAAAGGCTGCTAAAAGATATGAGCATACTGTTCAGGATGTGTTAGTGGAAGAAGTAAATTCACATGATGAAAATTTACTCACAGGAAGACTTGGCAATAACATGCTTGTTCATTTTCCGGGAGATCCGAGCATAATAGGCAGTATTGTACAGGTTTATCTGAATGAAAGTAAGGGATTTTATTATATTGGTACCCTTGTGTAAAATATAGGATAGATCAATAAAAACATGACTTACAGGTGTATAAATTAACAGACAATTTAAAATTTATACACCTGTATTTGTTTATATGGCCAAAAAAAAATAGCAGTCCACTTGACATATTATCAATTACAGTATAAAATTTAAATGTTGTATTATTAATCACAAATGAGTTTCAGATATATATTATTACTAATTAAGCAAGTGTAATAAATTGATCAGTTCAACTTGCTTAAATAATATTCATATATTTAGAATCATTTGTAATTGTACAATGAAAACTTAATAAGGAGGTGCTCCTGTGCCGTTTGAAGTTGTAATTGCTATAATAATTACCTTCGTGATAGTTGCTCCTCTTGCTTGGAAAATCGCAATTGCTTATCGAATAAAAGTTTATGAAGCGAAGATTGGCACAGCAGAAGAAAAAGCAAGAGAAATTATAGATGAAGCTTTAAAAACAGCTGAAACGAAGAAAAGAGAAGCATTGCTCGAAGCAAAGGAAGAATCCTTAAGGTCTAAGAATGAATTCGAGCGGGAAACAAAGGAACGAAGAGCAGAATTACAACGCTACGAGAAGCGGGTTCTGACTAAGGAAGAGACCCTGGATCGAAAAACCGAAGCACTGGAAAGAAAGGAAGCAAAGCTTTCTGTAAAGGAAGCGGAACTCGATAAAATGAAACAGGAAGTTGAAGAGTTCCATGCAAGACAATTACAGGAGTTGGAGAAAATCTCCGGACTTACCTCCGAACAAGCTAAGGAATATCTTTTAAAGACTGTTGAAGAAGATGTCAAACATGAAATTGCTGTTCTCATTAAAGATTTAGAGAATAAAGCAAAAGAAGAAGCTGATAAAAAAGCCAAGGAATATGTGGTTACAGCAATTCAACGCTGTTCTGCAGACCATGTGGCTGAGACGACAATATCTGTTGTTCAACTTCCCAATGATGAAATGAAGGGAAGAATTATCGGTAGAGAGGGACGTAATATTCGTACCCTTGAAACAATGACAGGTGTGGATTTGATTATTGATGATACACCGGAAGCTGTTATTTTATCAGCCTTTGATCCAATCAGAAGAGAAGTTGCCAGAATTGCACTTGAGAAACTGATTATTGATGGAAGAATTCATCCGGCCAGAATTGAGGAAATGGTAGAAAAGGCTCAAAAAGAAGTCGACACGATGATTCGTGAAGCCGGTGAGGCTGCCACACTTGAAGTGGGTGTTCATGGGATTCATCCTGAACTTGTCAAGCTTTTAGGTAAGATGAAATTTAGGACAAGCTATGGTCAGAATGCATTAAAGCATTCAATTGAAGTATCAATATTGGCCGGTCTGTTAGCCGGCGAAATAGGAGTTGATGTCAGACTTGCAAAGCGTGCCGGTTTATTGCATGATATCGGCAAATCTGTTGATCATGAAGTTGAAGGAACCCATGTTCAGATAGGTGTTGAGCTATGTAGAAAATACAAAGAATCACCTATAATTATTAACGCAGTTGGAGCCCATCATGGGGATGAAGAATTCCAATCATTGATTGCATGTATAGTTCAAGCGGCTGATACAATATCGGCAGCAAGACCGGGAGCAAGACGTGAGACCTTAGAAACATATACCAACAGACTAAAACAATTAGAAGATATTACCAACGGCTTTAAGGGAGTAGATAAGTCTTTTGCTATTCAAGCAGGTAGAGAAGTTCGGGTTATGGTAGTACCGGATCAGATAAGCGATGCAGACATGATTTTGTTGGCTCGTGACTTATCAAAGAAGATAGAAGACGAGTTGGAGTATCCGGGGCAGATTAAAATTAATGTAATAAGAGAATCCAGAGTTACAGATTATGCGAAATAGGAAACTAAGAGTGTTGATATTATCAACACTCTTTTTTTTAAGGGAAATTGCACAACAAGTCTTTCGTGGGCGGACATATGATGGTATGGGATAATATTTTTTTATAATTTTTTGATATTTTTGTTGCATTTCAAAAAAATATATATTAAAATGATACTCAAATTCTTAGATGGAAAAATATGATGGGTAAATTTGAATAAAATATGAAGGAATAAGGAAGGTGCAATATGGCATTAACATTATCAAAGAAGGCAATGGCAGTTAAACCTTCATCAACATTATCTATTACTGCAAAAGCTAATGAATTAAAAGCAAATGGAATTGATGTTGTGGGGTTTGGAGCGGGTGAACCGGATTTTAATACCCCTGATAATATATGTGAAGCAGCAAAAAAATCAATTGACAATGGATTTACAAAATACACACCTGTACCCGGAACACTTGAGCTTCGTAAAGCGATATGTAATAAATTTAAGAACTTCAATAATCTTTATTATGAACCCGAACAAATAGTCGTAAGCAATGGTGGTAAACACTCCTTAACCAATATCTTTTCGGTTATTTTAAATCCGGGTGATGAAGTAATAATACCGTCGCCTTATTGGTTAAGCTATCCGGAAATCGTCAGACTGGCAGATGGTGTACCTGTATATGTAAGAGCTGAGAAAGCACAGAACTATAAAATAACTGCACAACAGATTGAGGATGCCTGCACAGACAGAACAAAGGCACTGATATTGAATTCTCCCAATAATCCGTCAGGTATGGTTTATTCCAAAGAAGAGCTTGAAGCCATAGCTAAGGTTGCCGTAGAAAAAGATTTTTATGTTGTATCTGATGAAATGTATGAGCACCTGATTTATGGAGGAGAAACTCATATAAGTATAGCTTCATTAAATGAGGAAATATATAAGCGTACAATTACCTGCAGTGGAGTATCAAAAAGCTATTCCATGACAGGTTGGAGAATCGGCTATACCGGTTCAACCAAAGAAATAGCCAAACTTATGAGCAGTGTGCAGAGTCACCAAACCTCAAATCCCAATTCAATTGCACAGAAAGCTGCTTACGAAGCACTGGTGGGTACACAGGATTTTGTATGTGCCATGAAGACTGAATTTGAAAAAAGGTTAAATTACATGACAGAGCGTATAGAGGCTATGAAACATATATCTGTACTAAAACCAAAAGGAGCCTTTTATCTGTTCGTGGATATTGGAAAAACCTTTGATAAGACATATAAAGACCGTAAGGTCGAAAATGTCGGCAATCTGGCCAAGATTCTTATAGAGGATTATAAGGTGGCTGTAATACCATGCAATGATTTTGGCTTTGATGATCATATCCGTCTTTCATATGCAATATCCATGGAATCGATCAAAAAAGGTCTTGACAGAATTGAAGAATTCTTGGATGTTTTGGAATAAAAATATTAATGTATAGGTAGTATTTAAAATTATTTTAAAATGCTACCTATTTTTTAATTTTTATGTTATATTNATAATATGCATAATGATGTGAACAAATAATTATTATGCTTCTTACACTTATGCATATCTGTAATTATAGATTAATTACAGCAAATAAAATTAAAGCTTTATATGTATATTCATACATAAGAAACAGATAAAGAAAGAGGTATCGTTATGGCTTTGTATGGGATTATCGGTGTAGGTAATATGGGCTCGGCAATATTAAAGGCTTCTGTTACCGCATTCGGAAAGAATGAAGTAATTTATTATGATTCGTCGAAGGATAAATGCATGGAGATAAAAGAAGAGCTTGGTATATCAGCTGAACCTGATGCTTTATCAGTTGCAGGTAAATGTAAATATTTAATTCTTGCAGTTAAACCACAGCAAATGGCTTATCTTTTAGAAGAGATTACGCCATCTGTCAATCAGAATCATATTATTGTTTCGATTGCAGCCGGTATAGGTATTCAGTCCATCAAATCAATATTAGGATCATCGGTAAGAGTGGTAAGAGCCATGCCTAATACACCAGCACTTCTGTTAAAAGGTTTTACCGGAATATGTTTTTCTTCGGATGAATATAACGATGAAGAAATGGAGCAACTGGATTCCTTCTTTAGGTCATTTGGAAAGTACGATATTTTTTCAGAAGGTCAAATGAATGCGGTTACATGTGCATGCGGAAGCTCACCCGCCTATGTATATACATTTATTGAAGCATTGGCTGACAGTGTGGTCAGTCTTGGTGTTCCCAGAGAAAAGGCTTATATGCTTGTGTCACAGACTGTTTTGGGTGCCGCAGCTATGGTATTGGAGACAGGAAAGCATCCCGGCGTACTTAAAGATCAGGTGTGTTCGCCCGGCGGCACAACCATAGCAGGTATAAAGGCACTGGAAGAAAACGGTTTTCGCAATGCAGTCATGAAGGCAACCGATGCCTGTTACAAGAGGGCTAAAGAGCTTTCACTAAACTGATTATCACTTAAGCAGTATTTGGAGGCAAAAATAAAAATGAATCATTACAAAAGAATTAAGAGAGAGCTTTCCGTCGGCGGCAGAATAATTAATTTTTACAGAGACACTCTTATAATAAATAATGAAAAACAGGTGGTTTTCGATTTTATAGAGCACAAAGGTGCATCAGCCATGATACCCGTTGACAAGGACGGTAAAATCCTCATGGTTCGACAATACAGAAATGCAATAGACAGATATACACTTGAGATTCCTGCCGGAGGGAAAAATCCCGGAGAGGACAACCTTGCATGTGCAATTAGAGAATGCGAGGAGGAAACAGGATACATACCTAACAATGTAAAGCATTTGATTGATGTTCATACTACGGTTGCATTCAGCAATGAGCTTATAAAGGTATATTATTCGAATGATTTGACTCCTTCAAAGCAGAACCTTGATGAAGATGAATATATGGATGTGAAACGGTACTGCCTAGATGAATTAATATCAATGATTTATTCGGGGAAAATAACCGATGCCAAAACTATCGCCGGTTTGCTTGCATATAAATCAAAAACAGAACAGGAAAAATAGAAAAGGTTTTGTTCTATTTTCAAAATCCTGTCATATTTATCTATTGACAATACAAGCCTAGGTAATTTCTATATTGTCAAATAATAATAGGGCGGGATGAGTCTTTGAAAATGCTAAAAGCAAAGCTGCAGCGTATGAGTATTATTCAGAAATCAATTCTTCTTATGGGTGTGGGACTGATTCTTGGCATAATTTCAGCCAATATGTTCCGTTCCTTCTATTATGACAAGCTGGTGGACAGCCATAATATTATTTTCAATGACATAGTAAGAGAGAATATAGATTATAAAAGCTTATTCTTATATATATTAGGTAAAAACTTCAGAGAATTTGCTGCATTCTGTTTGCTGTCAGTTACAATATTGGGTATTCCATATATAATATTTAAAATAATAGCTTTTGGATTTACAACCGGTTTTTTTATATCGGTGGTAGCGATCCAATATGGCTTTAAAGGTATTTTGCTAATTCTTGTTTATCAGTTTCCCCATGGCATCATATATCTTCCTATAATAATCGTATGTATACACAGAGGATATAATCTAAGTAAGTCGATATATTATGATACAAGAGATTATATGGGAACAATACACAGACAGTTGAAATCATATTTGATTTTATGCTTTTTCCTGGCTGTTCTATTATTAATCGGCAGCTTTTTGGAAGCATACGTTGGTGCGTTTTTACTGAAAAAAATCTTGGGATTAATAATTTTAGCTATTAATTTTTTAAGTTAATTCAGGAGGTAAAAACCTCCGTTGTATGTTATTGTTTTTTATAGTTTATATAGGAGGTAAAAACCTCCGTTGTATGTTATTGTTTTTTTATAGTTTATATAGGAGGTAAAAACCTCCGTTGTATGTTATTGTTTT
>JGI24709J26583_10002124_pt1 | contig 16513 bp, 14 predicted proteins | sample BioPla2DNA1_FD_26583 | JGI IMG/M metagenome (IMG submission 26583) | reverse complement strand
CCTGCTGTTGAAGAGTCAATGCAAGCTATCGGTGAAGCTCTAAACTACGCAAGAAAGGTTATTGTAACCGGCTGTTTAGGTGCCCGTGCTAAGGTAATTATGGACAAATATCCTCAGGTTGCCGCAGTTTACGGACCTGGCATGAGAGCTACCGTGATCCGCGGTATTGTCTCATTAGTTGGTAAACCAAAGGAAATTGACAGACAGAGCGTAAATCATTCAGGTATTTTACTTACCCCTCCACACTACGCTTATTTAAAGATTGCCGAAGGCTGCCGTCATCACTGCTCCTTCTGTATCATTCCATCATTACGTGGTCCACTTCGCTCAAGATACCCTGATATGATTTTATCAGAGGCAAATGATCTTGTACGTCGCGGTGTAAAAGAGCTGCTTGTAATTGCGCGGGACTCTTCAGACTACGGTATGGATTTAAAAAGCAAGCCTTCATTATCAAGTCTTCTAAGACAGCTAGGAGAGCTAAAGCGTTGGGTTAGAGTTCATTATGTATACCCATCAGATGAGGCATCCCGTGTTGTTGATTTAATGGCAGAAGGACTTGTGCTTCCTTATCTTGATGTACCATTTCAGCATGTAAATCCAACAATTTTACGCGCTATGAAAAGACCAGGTAACATCGAAAAGACACTTCGTCTTATTGAGCAATGGCGTAAGGTATGCCCTGATATTGCTATTCGCTCAACCTTTATCACAGGATTCCCAGGTGAGACAAAAGAACAGTTCAATGAGCTTTTAGATTTTATCAAGGAAGCTAAATTAGACAGAGTCGGCTGTTTCCCTTATCCAGATGTAGATGGTGCTACAGCTAACACCTATCTAAATCCTGTTGATGAGCAGATCCGTGAAGAAAGAGCTGCCATACTAATGGAAGCTCAGGCTAAGATTTCCTACGACAAATTAGAAAGTCGTGTAGGCAAAGAATATCAGCTCCTTGTAGATTACGTATCAGATGACGGTACCGCTGTTGGTCGTTCAAAATACGAATCTCCTGACATCGATGGCGTAATTTCAATTCCAGATGCCAAGGGAGTTGAAGTAGGTTCATTAGTAAAGGCTGTTATTACAGGCCACGATGAACACGACATGGAAGCTAAACTAATCAGTAAGAGTGATGGCGCAATCAGTTTTATCAAAAACTAGAACCATCATCAGTAATATTAAACGTGAGGTTAACATATGACTCTCCACTACAAACCTTTTGCACCTCTAGTTGCACGCATAAGAGAGGACGGAAAATGCCTTGAAGGAGGTATTTTAAAGGTTGATAGCTTTATCAATCACCAGATTGACCCTACCCTATTGCAATCAATGTCAATTGAGTTTGTTCGTCGTTTTGCCAATAAAGAGATCAACAAGATCTTAACTATTGAGGCATCAGGTATCGCACCTGCTATCATGGTTGGTTTCTTACTGAATGTTCCTGTGGTTTTTGCTAAAAAGAAGAAGCCTTCAACTATGGATAACATGCTTGTAACTGAAGTTTTCTCCTTCACTAAGAACAAGAGCTACACCGTATGCTGCTCAAAGGACTTTTTAGGCGCAGGCGACAAGGTTTTATTTATTGACGATTTCCTAGCTAACGGTAATGCTGCAAAAGGTATTATCGATCTAGTAAATCAGGCTGGTGCTACATTAGCCGGTATGGGATTTATCGTTGAGAAGTCATTCCAGCACGGTGGTGATTACCTTCGTGATCAAGGTTATCAGGTTGAATCACTTGCTATTATTGATAGCTTAGATAACTGCTCAATAACCTTAAGAAGTAATCAAAGATGAACGATATTGAAAAAAGTCTACAAAGCAATGGTACAGTCTCGAAAGAGTTAATCTATAAATTAGAGGACAAACCTCCTTTTAAAGATGCTGTCTTTGCAGCTTTCCAGCATTTACTGGCAATCTTTGTGGCTATCATTACTCCTCCACTAATCATTGCCAATGCGCTCAAACTCGATCTTGAGACTACAAGTTATTTAATCTCAATGTCATTGCTTGCATCAGGTATTTCAACCTTTATTCAATGTCGCAGAGTAGGTCCAATCGGTTGCGGACTGCTATGTATTCAGGGTACCTCATTCTCATTCATTTCACCTATTATCGGTGCAGGCTTAAATGGCGGTCTTGCAGCAATTTTCGGTGCTGTAATTTCAGGCTCGGTAGTTGAAATGTTTGTAAGCAGGATTCTGCGTTATACCAGAAAAATCATTACCCCTTTAGTATCCGGTATCGTTGTTACTCTAATCGGTTTAAGTCTGATTAAAGTTGGCGTTATTTCTTGTGGTGGAGGCTTCGGTGCTAAAGCTGATGGTAGTTTTGGTTCAATGGAGAACTTAGGATTAGCTGCCCTTGTAATCATCTCTATTCTTTTCTTTAACAGAAGCTCAAACAAATACCTGCGTATGAGCTCTATTGTTATCGGCCTTGTAATCGGCTTTGTTGTAGCTTTTTTCCTAGGTCGCGTTGATTTTGCAAAAATCACAAGCTATGGCGGTTTTAATGTACCTACTCCATTTAAGTATGGTATCAGCTTCGATCCTGCTGCAATCATCGGTCTTGGTGTGGTTTATTTAATTACCGCTATTGAGGCTTATGGTGATATTACTGCAAACTCACTAATCTCAGGTCAGCCTATTGAGGGAGAAACATTCCAGAAGAGATCATCTGGCGGTATTTTAGCTGACGGCTTTAACTCAATGTTAGCAGGCTGCTTAAACTCATTCCCTAACTCAATCTTTGCCCAGAACAATGGCATGATTCAGTTAACAGGTGTAGCATCACGCTATGTTGGTTACTTCATCGCAATCTTCCTAGTGATTTTAGGTNTATTCCCNGCTGTAGGTAAGATTTTTGCTTTAATTCCTGATCCTGTTTTAGGTGGTGCAACCCTACTGATGTTCGGTACAGTAGCAGCTGCCGGCATCAGAATCATTGCTTCACAGCCAATGAACAGAAAGGCAATCCTTGTGATGGCATTAAGTTTCTCATTTGGTCTGTCAGTTGAACTTGTTCCAGAGATCTTAAATCAGTTCCCTAAAGAGATTTCAGGCCTGTTCTCATCTGGTATCACCACTGGTGGTATCGTAGCAATTCTTGCAAACATGCTAATCAGAATTAAAGAATAATTCTATTCTAAGAGCAGCATCAGCTGCTCTTAGCCTTTCTAAAAAAATCTAAAACATCTATTCTTTAAAATATCAGCAATAGAGACAATGTCTTAAAAAAAGGTAGTCATACTCACAGAAGGTTTACTTTTCTCTTCTATATGCATGTATTTTCAAAACTGACAGGATAAAGAAGCTCAATGGCTCATGAATTTTGTTTATGAGATTCAGTTAAACTGATTAATTGAGCTTATATACACATTCTAAAAACAAGAAAAAAGATATGCAATGTTTACAAATTAAAAAAACTTTTTTGTTATTTTAAATGCGTTTTTAGTTTTGCTACAGTATTTAAATCTGCAGGTAACCAGGCTACAGAATCAAGATCATCTGCAGTAAGCCATCTTGACGCTTCATGCTCTTTTAGCTCTAAAGAGCCTGATTCAATCTTACATAGAAAACAATCCATATCTAAATGGAAATTTGGGTAGTCATACTGCACGTTATCAAAGAATTTTAAATCGGTAATGGTAGTATCAAGCTCTTCTTTNATCTCTCGAATAAGAGCACACTCAGGGCTTTCNCCCTGCTCCACTTTACCGCCAGGAAATTCCCATCCATCTTTAAAATCACCATAACCACGCTGTGTAGCAAAGATTTTATTGTCCTTTAAGATGATGGCAGCAACCACTTTAATTGTTTTCATAATAATTCTTATTCAATAACTCTGGATATATAAAACTACACAAAAGTATACCAGTTATAACTTTTTATCGCAGCATTATTGATTCAAAGATAAGAAAGCCAACGAAAAATCAGCTGGCAAGAAAATAGTAAGATTTAGAAAATACAGAAAAGTTTTACTTTTGTGCTTACAAAATAAAGATGCCTCCAATAAAGGAGGCACCATTTATCATGTCTTTATAAATTAACGCTGTTTTTCAAGTAGCGCAATCTTTTCAACATCAATTGTTACTGCACCGTTTTCTACAGTGTAGGTCTTGCCTGTGAAGCCATCCTGTAGTTTATCTCCGTTTGCAAAGCACTTGCCTACCTGAACGCTCTTTGCTTCACCTACATGAATTACTACAGCATTATCGATGCCNTTAGCAGGATCTTTGAAGCGACGGCAGTATGAACCATCATCTAACTTCTCCTGTAAACCTGCACCTACAGCAGGATTTCTTAGTCTGAACTGACCTACCTTCTGCCATGTTGCAAGGATAGGATCTGCTGAATAAGTCTTGCTTAGTGTTGCTACATCTGCAGCCCATAATGACTGATTATCAATATCCTTAGGGAAGTTCATATCAGAGCGAATACCCTGCTCAAGATCGATGCCGCCGCCCATGTCGTTTACACGGCTTGTCTCATCACCATAGTATATCTGTACAGAGCCCGGAAGCAGCAAGAAGTTATAAGCTGCCTTTGCCATATCCTTCTTACGACATAGTGATGTGTCATGTGAAGAGATATAGGCCATGTTACCAAGCGGTACGCTTCCTTCTAATCTGCCGTATAGCTTACCGTATTTCTCCCAGTCTGACTGATCAGGAAGAATACATGTATTNAGGTTTACACCATCNGGATTGAAGTAGAAGTCAATTAGTGAATCAAAGCCACCATCCTTAGCAAAGCCTGACTTATCCTCAGGATCATTTGTGAATGCCCATAATTCACCTGTCATATAGAATGGATCAGTCCAGTTTGCAGCAGGATCTTTACCCTTGTTCTTTGCTCTCCACTTTTCTAAAGCTTCAACGCAATAGGTCTTAAGCAGCTTCCATGTATCTAAAGAAACGTACTTTACGGTATCACAACGGAAACCATCAATACCAAATTCCTCTACCCAAGATGCTAGCCAGTGAGCCTGGAACTGAGCTACGCTCATGCTTCCAGAACGGAAAGGAATAGCTGCAGGAATATCGTATTTAGCATTTGGAGTTGACCATTTCTTTGTAAGGAACTCTGGTAATTTTACAGCAGGACCATTTGGATTAGTGTTCTTAAAGTCTGGTAAATATGCAAGACACTTATCAAGACCGTCTTCAGCACCGCATGGCTCGCCATAACCATCAAACAAGATCCAGTCCTTGCCCCACCAGTTATTCCATGAGCTGTCAAAGCTTGCATCAATTGGTTTATCGTGAAAAGTCTGTCCCATTTCTTTAGTTGGNACCCACTCTTTGCATGGATCTTCACCATGAGTGGTTCTACCAAAGTTAAAATCACACATATCCTTTAAGGTAGCGTAACCTGAATGGTTCATTACGATATCAATTAAAACTCTGATACCTCTTTTATGAGCTTCGTTAACAAAAGTTCTAAAGTCATCAACTGTACCCATATTCGCATCGATTGATGTGAAGTCTAGGCCATAGTAGCCATGATATGCATAATACTGGTATAAGCCCATAGGACCACCGCCAACCCAGCCATGAGACTGCTCAACAGGAGAACTAACCCAGATTGCATTCACACCAAGTGATCTGATGTAATCTAGCTGCTGTGTCAAACCTTTGAAATCACCGCCATGGAAGGTACCTGCATTGTAGCCTGCGCTATCAACTGATGGTCTGCCATAACTATTGTCATTTGTCTTATCACCGTTCTTGAATCTATCGGTAATAACAAAATAAAGGTTAGTATTTTGCCATGTAAATGGTAACTGTGCACCTTCATAATCAACAGTTTTATTAGCGTGCTTTACATAATATGATGCACCTACGCCTGCTAGCGCTGCGCAAAATAAAATAGCACCTACGGTTTTCATCTTCATAACTTAGATCTCATAAAAAAAGACAATATTGATAATCTAATAAATTAATTAGCAAATATCTATAAAGACAAATAGATATCATGATCTATTTCAAATTTTATAGCGCATTTAAAAGTGCCTACTTTATTAAACTTATTTCTTTTGTGATTTTTGAGAATTTTTTATTGATTTTGATCAAAGAAATTTTAGATGTAAAGCATGATAAGAATAGTGTATCTAGTAAAGGATTTTGCAGATATTATGTACCTTCCTAAAGCTGAATCTGAAGACAAGTATCCTGCACACATAATTGAGCATAAAAGAATAAGTCTGCATTTTGTGCAATAAGACAAATAAAAGACAATCAGTATTGTTCATCTCTTATTGAGTACTCAGATACAATTGGCTTGTCTGAAATAGCTACGACTCATAGAGCAAAAAAAACTTACCTGTAAGATTGAATGTATTGAAAAACAGTAAAGTAGTTATCTACTCTCACCACCTTTTTTGAGTTCTTTTATTAGAATAATGCTCAATTTCTCTAATATTTATGATTAGAAATCATAAGGTAATAACCAAAAATCTTCTAAATTGAAGGTTATTAACTTTAGTTGCTTACTTTTTTAGCTACTAATAAAGCGCATAAAAATCACTTTCTAAAAAATAAATAAAAAAAAATCACAAAAAAGCTTTATTTTTTCTTAAAAATCATTATAATTCTTTACGTTTTCTACGGATGGATGGCAGAGCGGTTGAATGCAACGGTCTTGAAAACCGTCGAGGGTTTACGCCCTCCGTGAGTTCGAATCTCACTCCATCCGCCACTTAAAAGGTGGATGATAAACTTTACTTACCTGGCATTTTACTTGCCTTTAATGTATCAATTCTGCGGATGGATGGCAGAGCGGTTGAATGCAACGGTCTTGAAAACCGTCGAGGGTTCGCGCCCTCCGTGAGTTCGAATCTCACTCCATCCGCCACTTTGGCGATACCCCCCCGCAAATTTTAAAAAATCAATAACGGCACACTTGTGTCCAGAGTTTCATTAATTCAATCTTTCTTTTCTACCTAGCACGTAGGTTCTTGACTAACTTCTAGAGTAATAATAGACATGTCATTAATATAATGAAAATGCCACAAATAACATGTGGCAATAATGAGAATTACAAGTGATTTACAGGATTTAGAACTTTCTGACCTAAAGCTCCTCGTACTACTTCCTCAGCACACATTCTCTTTTTATCAGAGGATGCTTCTTCTGAGTACCATGCAATGTGAGGTGTGATAATAAGGTTTGGAGCACCTATTAGAGGACAATCATCTGTCAGTGGCTCTTTTACAAGAACATCAAGACCTGCACCAGCTAGCTTCTGCTCTTTAAGTGCTGATGCTAAAGCTTCCTCATCAACTAAACCGCCACGTGATACGTTAATAAGATACGAGCCTTTCTTCATTTTTGAAAAGGCATCAGCATTAATAAACTTTCTGTTATCTGAATTTAAAGCACAATGTAAAGAAACCACATCAGATCCTTTTAAAAGATCATCAAGACTTACAAAGTTTACATAGCTGAATTTTTCTTTTACCAAAGCTGGTACTTCATGCCGAACACTAACTAAAATCCTGCAGCCAAAGGCTTCCACTCTTTTTGCAAAAGCCTGACCGATACGACCGAAACCTACTATTCCCACCACCATCTTAGATAATCGTTTTATTGGAATCAAGTGGTCATAATTCCATACCTTATCGTGCTGTACTGCATTGTTAGCAGCGTCAATTTTGCGAACTAATGACATCATCAGAGCAAAAGCGTGATCTGCGACCTCGCTAGTACCGTAATCAGGAACATTGCAGATCTGAACTCCATGACGAGTTGCAGATTAAAGATCAATGTTATCAACGCCAACTCCACAGCGGACAATGCATTTTAATTTTGGAAGGTTGTCAAAAACCTTATCAGTAAATTTTGCGTACATATTGCATACAGAAGTTGCGTCCTTTAATTTTTTGATTAAATCATCATCCGACTCACACTGACACAAAATCCAATCCATGTTATTAGCTTTAAAGACTTCGCATTCCTATTTCATGCACTTGTGGTAGCAGTCAGTTGAATAAACTGTGATTTTTTTTATTCTCCATAATTCTTTCCTTTAATAACAGTTATTTTTGTATATTTTAGTTTAGTTAATTATTTATAAACCAAATAATTATAACTAGATATGTGAGAATTAATGTTTTTTNATAAAAAAGGAAATTTAATTTTTTCGATTATAAATAATCAAGCTGTTTTCTAAAATTTGCACTAATAAATTACAAATTTATAGCTTTTTGAAAATTCTTAAAACGTCACAATATGTGATACACTATTAAGGTCAGGAGACTGTGTCTCCACGTTTATTTATCAATAATTTACATTAAGTATATTTTTAAAGAGTTTATTATGAGTACTTGCAAAGCATGTAGCGAGAATCAGGGCAGCGATAAGAAGCGCCTACGTATTGCAATTCAGAAATCCGGTCGTCTTACAGATGAGACATTAAAGTTATTCAAGAGCAGTGGTATTAAAATTTCTGCTAACCGTGATCATCTACTTGCACATGCTGAGAATCTGCCAATCGACATTTTGCGAGTACGCGATGATGATATTCCTGGTTTAATTATGGATCATGTAGTTGACTGGGGTATCGTAGGTCAGAACGTTTTAGAAGAAACCACCATGCAGCGTGAAGTTGATGGTTTATACACCGGTTATAACGAGGTATTAAAGTTAAACTTCGGTGACTGCAGACTGTCAGTTGCAGTTCCTACTGAGCACGAGTGGACTGGACTTAAGGATCTGGAAGGCTGCAAGATTGCAACCACCTACCCTCACCTATTACGCCGTGTAATGAAAAAAGAAGGTGTTAACTTCAAATCAGTACTGCTAACAGGTTCTGTTGAGGTTGCTCCTCGCGCAGGTCTTGCTGATGCAATCTGTGACCTTGTATGTACTGGTGCTACTCTTCAGTCAAATGGTCTGAAGGAAGTTGAGACCATTTACACCTCAAAGGCAGTTTTAATCAGTCGTGACCAGCCTTTATACCCAGAGAAGCAGGCTATTGCTGATCTTCTAATCGAGCGTTTCAAGGGCGTTATGTCAGCTGTAGAAAGCCGCTACATCATGATGAATGCTCCTAAGGCTCAGCTAGAAGCTATCAGAGCAATTCTACCTGGTGCTGAGAATCCATCAATTATCCCTCTAGAGGGTAGCGATGATCATGTAGCACTACATGTAGTATCACGTGAAAAGCTATTCTGGGAAACATTAGAACAATTAAAAGAGCTAGGCGCTACATCTATTCTTGTTGTACCAATTGAGAAGATGCTAGGCTAGTTTTAAATGAGGGCTTAGGCCCTCATATAAAGGATAAAAAGATGGAAATTAAAATTTGGAATAATCTTAGCGACTCTGAAAAACTAGATGCGCTGACAAGACCTGCACAAAGCTCATCAGACAAAGTGCAGGAGATTGTATCAAACATCATCTCACGTATCCGTAAAGAGGGCGATAGCGCCCTTTTTGAATTTTCAAAGACCCTAGATAAATTCGAGGGTGAAAATTTAGAATGGACTCAAAGTGAGATTGAAGCTGCCTGCAAGCGTGTTGACGCTGATTTAAAGGAAGCTATCGACACAGCTTATACAAACATTTCTAAATTCCACGCAGCTCAAGAGCCTAAATGTGTAAAGTTAGAAACCTACCCTGGTATTGTTAGTGAAACTCACACTCACCCAATTGACTCTGTTGGTCTTTATGTTCCTGGAGGTTCAGCACCACTTGTATCAACAGCACTAATGCTTGCAGTACCTGCAGCAATTGCCAAGTGCCCTGAGGTTATCCTATGCTCTCCTCCTCCAATTTCTGATGCAATTGTTTATGCGGCTACTAAAGCAGGCGTAAAACGCATATTTAATCTTGGTGGAGCACAGGCTGTTGCAGCTATGGCTTACGGTACCCAGACTGTACCTAAGGTATTAAAGATTTTCGGACCAGGTAATCAGTTTGTTACTATGGCAAAGCGCCTTGTATCAAATGATCCAAACGGTGCTGCCATTGATATGCCAGCAGGTCCATCAGAAGTGCTTGTAATTGCTGATAAAAAGGCAAATCCAGCATTTGTTGCAGCTGATCTTTTATCACAGGCAGAACACGGTCCTGATTCACAGGTGATTTTAGTAACTCAGTCTGAAGAATTTGCTAAAAAAGCTATGCAGGAGGTTGAATCTCAGCTTGCTGTATTACCACGTAAAGAGATTGCTACAAAAGCATTATCAAAGAGTACTGCCATCGTAGTTGATGATCTTGCTCATGCTGTTACCGTATCTAACACTTATGCTCCAGAGCACCTGATTTTACAGGTTGAAGATCCTGATGCATTATTACCAGATTTACGTAACGCAGGCTCCATCTTCGTGGGAGCCTACACACCTGAATCACTTGGTGACTATGCTTCAGGTACAAACCATACCCTGCCTACATATGGCTATGCAAAGACCTGCTGTGCACTAGGTACTGATGACTACCGTCGTCGTTACACCGTACAAAAGGCAAGCAAAGAAGGTTTAAAGGCTATCGCATCAACTGTTACCAGAATGGCTGATGCTGAAGGTCTTGGTGCTCACAAGAACGCCATAGTTGTAAGAGTAACCGATCTTTAATTTAGGAGAATAACCATGAACTTTGAAAAGTTAATCACCAAACACGTACAAAAGCTGGTTCCATACCTTTCTGCACGTCGTATTGGTGGTCATGGTCATAACTTTCTTAATGCAAATGAATCTCCAAAAAGTGAAGGTTACTTTTTAAATTCATCTTCATTAAATCGTTACCCAGATTGCCAGCCAGAAGAATTAATCGAGCGCTATGCTGACTTCGCAAATGTTCACAAAACCCAGGTTATCGCAACCCGCGGTTCTGATGAGGCAATCGGACTTTTAGTAAGAACTTTCTGTGAACAGGGAAAAGAAGGTATCTTAATTGCTCCTCCAACCTATGGTATGTATGAGGTGGCAGCTAATACCAATAACATCCTTGTAGCTACAGCTGAGCGTAATACAGATTTCTCATTAAGCGCTGATCTTTTAATTGAAGGCGTTAAAAATGCATCCTTCCCAGTTAAGATTATCTTTATTGATTCCCCTGCAAATCCATTAGGCACATGCTTTGCAAAGAGTGAACTTGAAAAGCTATTAAAGGCACTTCCTGATACTCTTGTTGTACTTGATGAGGCTTATATTGAGTTTGCAGACTCATCAGATGATCTGACAGTTCTTATCAACGAGTATGAGAATCTTGTGGTTACACGTACTCTATCAAAAGCTTTCGCTCTCGCTGGTATCCGTTGCGGTTTTGCTCTTGCAAATGAAACAATCATTAAGTCAATGCTTAAGGTTATCGACCCATACCCAATTGCAGATCCTGTAGCTCAGATAGCTATTCAGGCTCTATCTGATCATGGCATTCAGATGACCAGAGATAGAGTTGTAGAGTGCAACAAGAGACGTGAGACTTTACGTGAGACTTTAAATAATCTTTCATTTGTTAAGAAGATTTATGACTCAAGCGCAAACTTTCTTTTAATTGAGTTTACAGACGGCCCTAAGGTATTTGATGCAATGGCCGCAAAAGGCGTAATTCTTCGTTCATTTGAGACTAAAAAAGGTCTTAAAAACTGTGTTCGCGTCTCCATTGGTTCAGATGCTGAACTTGAAGAGTTAATTCGTTATCTAAAAGCTTTGGAGATCAAGTAACGTGAAAAAGTACCTATTTATCGATAGAGACGGCACTTTAGTTACAGAGCCTCATGATTATCAGGTAGATGCTTTAGACAAAGTTAAATTTGAAAAGAATGTAATTCCTGCTCTTTTAAAATTAAAAGAGCATGGATACACCTTTGTTATGGTATCTAATCAGGATGGTTTAGGCACTGATTCATTTCCTTTAAATACCTTTACCCCAGCTCATGAACTGATTTTAAATACTTTAGAGTCACAGGGTATTGTTTTTGAGCAGGTATTGGTATGCCCTCATAAACCTGAGGACAACTGCGATTGCAGAAAACCAAAACTTGGCCTTGTTATGTCTTATTTAAAAGACACCTCATGGGATAGAGAGAATTCCTATTTCATTGGTGACAGACCTACTGATGTACAGATGGGGCAGAATATGGGGATTACCCCTATAAGATATGGCGCTGAAGGTCTTGATTGGGATGAGATTGCAGATAAACTCACCACAAGAGCACGCATAGCTACAATTGAGAGAAACACAAAAGAAACCAAGATTAAGATTAGTGTTGATCTTGACCATAGCGGTAATTCAAGCTTTGATACCGGCATCGGCTTTTTTGACCATATGCTAGATCAGATTGCAACCCACGGTGGTATCAGTATTCAGGCAAANGTAACAGGTGATTTGTTTGTTGACGAGCACCATACCATTGAGGATACCGGTATTGCTTTAGGCCAGGCTATTTTACAGGCATTAGGTGACAAGCGTGGTATCGGTCGTTTTGGCTTTGTGCTGCCAATGGATGAGGTTTACGCAAAGGTATTTGCCGATTGTGTAGATGACGATAACGTGACTGTAGCTCTTGATATTTCAGGAAGACCACACGTTAAGTTTGATTTTGATGCTGAATTTACCCGCGATAAGCTAGGTCAGATGCCTGCACAAATGGTGCCTCACTTCTTCCATGCTCTAGCTGTTGCCATGGGTCTTACTCTTCATATGTATGTATCTGAAGGTAACGCTCATCATCAGGTTGAAGCTTTATTTAAGGCTTTTGGCAGAGCACTTAGAGTTGCTCTAGCCCGTCATGGCAATGAATTACCTTCCTCAAAAGGAAAGCTATAATATGGCCGTTAAGATATACATTATCAATACTGGTTCTGCTAATTTAAATTCTGTTGTACAGGCTTTCAAAAGATTAGGCTACGAAGCTATCGTATCCTCTGATGTAAGTGAAATGGAAGCTGCAGACAGATTGGTACTACCAGGTGTAGGTACAGCAGGTGCCGTAATGGCAGGTGTCGAGAAATATCAGCTTGCTGATTTTATTGTAAACACTAAAAAACCTTTACTTGGCATCTGTCTTGGTATGCAGATTCAGGCTGAAGATTCACAGGAAGTTACTTTAGGTCTTGAGGGCACTGTAACAAAATGCCTTGGCATTGTTGAAGGTCATGTAAAGCTAATTCCAGATACGGGTCTTCGTTTACCTCACATGGGATGGAATACAGTAAATCATACTGACCACCCACTGTTTGATAACATTAAGCAGAATGCTTATTTCTACTTTGACCACTCTTTTGCTCTTGAAGTGGGTAGCAACACCATAGGTACTACCGATTATGGTGTTCCATTCTCATGTGCAATCGGCAAAGATAATTTTATGGGCGTGCAATTCCACCCTGAGAAATCATCTGCAAGCGGTGAACAATTACTTAAAAACTTTATCAAGAATTTCTAGGAGCTGACATGATCATTCCTGCTTTAGACCTTTCAGGCGGACATGTTGTTCGTTTAAAACAAGGTGACTTTGCACAAAAGACCATCTTTAATGTCGACCCTATCAAAAGAATTTTTGATGCTGCAAATCAGGGAGCTGAACTTATTCATATCGTTGATCTAGACGGTGCTAAAGATCCTATTTACCGTCAAAGAGCAATGATTTCAAAGATTGTAAAGGCATCTCCACTACCAATTCAGACAGGTGGCGGTATCCGCTCGGCATTTGATATTGAGAATCTTCTGGATTTAGGCGTTGATAGAGTTGTTGTAGGCTCTGTTGCTGTAAAACATCCAGAACTTGTACGCGGCTGGTTAAAACAGTACGGTCCTGAGCACTTTACTCTTGCTCTAGATGTACGTTTAGTTGATGGTGTTCCTTACGTTGCAACACACGGCTGGCTAAAGACCTCAAACACCACTTTAGATCAGGTGCTACGCCATTATCTTCCATACCACATTGAGCATGTGCTGGTAACTGATATCAGCCGTGACGGTATGATGAAGGGGGCAAACAACGGTCTATATGCAACCTTATACAAGAAATACCCTGATTTAGACGTTATTGCCTCAGGTGGTATCTCCTCTCTTGCTGATATTGACGCTGTAGCAAAGGCTGGTGCTCATTCAGTAGTTTTAGGTCGTTCTTTACTTGAAGGTCGCTTTACTGTTGAGGAGGCTGTTAAATGCTGGCAAAACGCATAATTCCTTGTCTTGATGTAAGAGATGGCGTTGTAGTTAAAGGTGTTCAGTTCCGTAATCATGAGGTTATGGGCTCAATCATCGATTTAGCTAAAAGATACGCAGATGAAGGCGCTGATGAGCTGGTTTTCTATGATATTACAGCATCATCAGACAACCGTCGTGTTGACAAGTCATGGGTTGCAAAGGTAGCTGAGGTTATCAACATTCCATTTGCTGTAGCTGGCGGTATCAAGTCAGTTGAAGATGCACAGACTATTCTTGCATATGGTGCTGATAAGATTTCCATCAACTCACCTGCTTTAGCTGATCCTACCCTTATCACAAGACTAGCTGATAAATTCGGTGTACAGTGCGTTGTTGTAGGTATTGATACCTACTTTGATGCACAGACTCAGAACTACCTTGTAAAACAGTATACAGGTGATGTAAGCAAGACTGTTACCACACACTGGAATACACTTGACTGGGTTAAGGAAGTTCAAAAGCGTGGCGCTGGTGAAATCGTTTTGAATATGATGAATCAGGACGGTATGAAAAACGGCTACGATTTAACTCAGCTTCAGAAAGTAAGAGAAATCTGTAAGGTTCCTTTAATTGCATCAGGTGGTGCAGGCAGCATGGAACATTTCTATCAAGCCTTTGAAGTGGCTCATACAGATGGAGCTCTTGCAGCTTCTGTATTCCACAAAGGAACAATTCATATTCCTGAGTTAAAAGATTATTTAAGAGAAAAGGGAGTTTGCATCCGTGATTAGATATTTTCATGGCTTTCAAAGCGTTGATGAACTGGATTTTGATAAAGTTGATGGCTTAATGCCTGCTATCATTCAGGACTGTCAGACNGGTCAGGTTCTTATGATGGGTTACATGACCAAAGAGTCAATTGATGTCACCCNNAAGACAGGTTTTGTTACCTTCTACTCAAGAACCAGACAGAAGTTATGGACTAAGGGCGAGGAATCTGGTAATCACCTGAGAATGAGATCAATTGCATGTGACTGCGATAAGGATACTCTTCTGGTGCTAGCTCGTCCTGAAGGCCCTACCTGCCATAGAGGTACAACAAGCTGCTTTGATGAGTCACCTCTACCTGACGCAACCTCAAGATATGTTTCAGGAAATCCACTTCAAAGTTTCAACTTTGTAAGATAATTTTCATAAAATATAGTAAAGTATCAGATGTGATTTGGAACTGTCCAAATCACATCATTTTTTTGAGGCACAGAAATATTATATATGGAACAACCTATTCATATCGGTCTTGAACCTGAATCCGTTGCTATTTTCACACTTATTGCAATTGCAGGTCTTGCAATTGACTTATTTGCCCACCGCTCTGACAAACCTATTTCACTTAAAGCCGCTGCTTTGTGGACAGTATTCTGGATTGCAATCGGTGTTGGCTTTGGTATCTTCTTAAACTTNCATTTCTCATCTGAGGTCGCATCTTTATACTTTGCAGGCTACTCTTTTGAAATGGCTTTATCCGTAGATAACCTCTTTGCAATTATGGCTGTTTTCTCCTGGTTTGGTATTAAATCAGGTTATACACATAGAGTTCTCTACTGGGGTGTTATAGGTGCNGTGATCTTCAGACTTATCTTTGTGCTCATCGGTACCAGTCTTTTTGCGCTTGGTCCATATGTGGAGATNATTTTCGCCATCGTCATTGCAATATCTGCAATCCTGATGCTAAAGAATAAAGAGCATAAGGAAATCTCTGATTTCTCTACTCACCCTGCCTACAAAGTTATCAAACTGTTCGTGCCTTTATATCCAAAGCTTGTAGGNCATAATTTCTTTTTNTCAAAAGCTCATGTGGAAGAGGAGCTTAAAAAAGAAGAGAATAAGCATCTTGTGTTAAAGAGAACAGGTGCAGTCTTTGCNACTCCTCTATTCTTGTGTCTTGCAATTGTTGAGACATCTGATGTGATGTTTGCCTTTGATTCAGTACCTGCTGTAATTGCNGTATCAAAAGATCCGTTCATTGTGTACTCATGCATGATATTTGCAGTATTAGGTCTACGATCAATGTACTTTATTCTTGATGCCCTAAAGAACGCTCTGGTACATCTTGAGAAGGCTGTAATCTTCTTATTATTCTTTGTTGCCTTTAAGCTGTTTGCAGCAGCTTCCTTACACCTGTTTGGTGTAGGCTTTGACATCGACGTTTATACATCTTTAATCGTTATTGCCGCATCTTTATTTATCGGCATCATCTCAAGCCTAATCTTCCCTACTAAAGAGAACAAAGAAAACTAGTCTTTTATGTCCTGGCCAAAGGCCAGGACTGTTGTCTTTAAATATTCTATCTGCAATTAAAACCTGCCACAGACATAAGCAACTAGCTTTATGAACAGCAATCAAAACACGATTGTG
>JGI24709J26583_10002123_pt1 | contig 16516 bp, 16 predicted proteins | sample BioPla2DNA1_FD_26583 | JGI IMG/M metagenome (IMG submission 26583) | reverse complement strand
ATTTACCAGAGACTATTGATGACAAGCTTCTTACTCAGGCTGATCGCTGGATATTATCTAAGTCTAATACACTGGTAAAGGAGGCTACAGATAATCTGGAGACCTTTGAGTTAGGCATTGCGGCACAGAAGGTTTATGATTTTATCTGGGAGGAATTCTGTGACTGGTATATAGAGATGGTTAAACCTAGATTATATAATGATGAAGATGATACAAAGGTAGCTGCACTTTGGACATTACAGAAGGTATTGACTAATTCCTTAAAGCTTCTTCATCCATATATGCCTTTTGTTACTGAGGAAATATTCTGTACCCTACAGGAGATGACAGGGCTTAAGGAGAAGGATTCGATTATGATATCCTTATGGCCAAAATATAACCCTGACTTGGAGTTTACTAAGGATGTAGAGAGTATTGAAATAATAAAAGGAGCAGTTAAGGGTATCCGTAATTTAAGATCCGAGATGAATGTTCCCCCTAGCAGAAAGGCTACTGTTTTTGTAGTATCTGATAGTGAAAGAATAAGAAATATATTTACTGAGAGCAAGGTGTTCTTTGCAAGTTTAGGCTTTGCCAGTGAGGTTCTAGTTCAGAAAGATAAATCAGGTATTAGTGAGGATGCTGTATCCACAGTTATTCCAGGTGCTCAGATTTATATTCCTTTTGCAGATCTTGTGGATATTGAAAAGGAAATTGAACGCCTTACTAAGGAGAAGGCTCGACTAGAGGGTGAGCTAAAACGAGTTAAAGGAATGCTTTCAAATCCCAACTTCGTATCCAAGGCTCCAGAAAGCAAGATAGCTGAAGAGAAGGCTAAGCTACAGAAGTATACGGATATGATGGACCAGGTTATGGAGAGACTTAAGAGTCTGGATAAGTAGACTAGTAAATGAGATAGCGGGAATTTATAAAGATCTATATTATATTATAGAAAAGAGGAAGCGAAGAATGTTAAAGGATGAATATATCAATTTTACAATTGAAAAGCAAAAACACATAGCACTAATTGCCCATGACAGCAAAAAGGATGAAATTATTGAATGGGTGCAAGAGCATAAGGACATATTAAAGAATCATTTTCTCAGTGGAACAGGAACCACAGCCAGATTGATTTCTGAAAAGACTGAGCTTCCTGTTAGGGCATACAACAGTGGCCCCTTGGGAGGAGATCAGCAAATTGGTGCGAAGATAGTTGAGGGGAATATAGATTTTGTTATATTCTTTTGGGACCCCTTGGAATCACAGCCCCATGACCCGGATGTAAAGGCTCTACTTCGTATAGCTGCTGTATATGACATACCTATTGCCAATAATCGAGCCACAGCTGATTTCCTTATAACATCAAAATACATGAATGAAGAATATGAAAGAAAAGTTATCAATTTTAACAAGTTAATGAAGAACAGGATAGAAGAGATGACTAAATAGTAAGTAGTAAGGCATAATAAGAAAATACCCCGGGAGCTAATCGATATTTGATATAATCTATATTAGCTTCCAGGGTATTTTATTGAATAGGACTGTGTCTATCGTACTCATTCCTAATGAACTTATTAAACATTATTACTAAGGCTTTCTATGAAAAATCTTGCTCCTTCTGATAAAGGAATATCAAGATTATAGGCGGCCACCAGTTTCCTTGATGGGATTTTCTGTTCTGTTTCTATAATAGCTAATTCCCCAAGATCCTTTATGCAAAAATCAGGTACAAAGGCTATTCCAAGACCTATCCGGGCTAAATCTATTAATAAATCATTGCTGGCCAGCTCAATAGCGGGCACCAGGTCCAGCGACTGTTCAAGAAATAAATTATGAAGATACATGCTGGTAGTTGCTCGTTTCTCTAACATTAGAATTGGATGTTTAAGTAGCTGCTTAAATGAAATAGGATGGTCATATAAAGGGAAATCATCTTTTTTTGCTATAAAGACATCGTGAAATTCCTTTACCGGGATAATATCCATCAAATCGTTAAGTGCTGAGTTTGGTGAGTTTGTTACGATAACATCTACCTCATTTCGCTCTAACATCTTAGCACACTGTACTGAAGTTCCATTGGATACTTTGATATGGATATTNGGATATTCTCTGTGAAAATTATTAAGGTAGGGCACAAGATAATATCTACAGATTGTATCACTGGCTCCAATTCTTAGTTGAGTGCCACTTTTAGGATCTGCACATAGTTGGTTTTCGCCCCTGGTAATCAGGTTAATGGCAGGTTCTATGTGTTTTAACAAGAGCTCACCTTCCTTAGTAAGAGCTACTCTTTTGGTACTGCGGATAAATAAGGGTTGATTTAAGCGTTTTTCTAAAGTNTTTATGGACTGGCTGACGGCGGACTGAGAGATGAAAAGAGCCTCCGCGGCCTCTGAAAAGCTTAGGCTTTTTGCTACATTATAGAAGACTTTATAGAGCTCATAATTTATATCCAAAACTATTCCTCCTTAGATAATTTTCATTAGAGTAAGTGATTTTTGCTTATATTAAAATTGACTCTCTATATAGTGGGCATATATTAGCTTCACTAATAAAAGTATTTATATATATTAATTTTAATTATAAGATATGCTATGATATAATGCAAGAAAATGAGCGAAACTATTAATATTGGCTAAGAATGGGAGTGTTGTAAATGAGCAAGGTAAGAAGAATCTATGTTGAAAGAAAAGAGCCCTACAATGAACCTGCTAAGAGAGTCCAGCAGGAGTTGAAAAACCTATTAGGAATAGAGAGTGTAAAATCTGTTAGAGTGCTTAATAGATATATGATAGAAAATATAAGTGATGATACTTATAAAAGAGCATTAGACACTGTATTTGTGGAGTTGCCTGTGGATATTTTATATGAAGAGAATATAGAGCTTTCCTCAGGGGACAGGATGTTTTCTGTTGAGTATCTGCCTGGGCAGTTTGATCAAGGATCTGATTCAGCAGAGCAGAGCATAAGACTTATTGACGAGAATGAGGAGCCTATAGTTCGTTTAGCAACCACCTATATTCTATCTGGTAATATTAGCGACGAAGAATTTGAAAGAATAAAGGGTTACTGTATTAATCCTGTGGATTCTAGAGAGACTTCTGAAGTTAAGCCAAAGACCTTGATTACAAAATCCGAGGAGCCTAAGGATGTAGAGATACTTGTTGGCTTTAAAGATATGCAGCAGGATGAGCTTATTAAATTACGAGATTCCCTAAACCTAGCTATGACTATGGCGGACCTTCTTCACATTCAGAATTATTATAAAAATGAAGAGAACAGGGATCCTTCCATGACAGAGATTCGTGTGCTTGACACCTATTGGTCTGATCATTGCAGACATACTACATTCCTAACAGAGCTTAAGGATATTCAGTTCGAGCAAGGATATTATACTGAGCCAATTAAGGCGACATTTGACACTTATATTGCTGATAGAGAAAAGCTTTACAAAGGAAGAGATGATAAATATATATCCCTGATGGATATGGCTACCCTAGCCATGAAGAAGCTTAGGGCTGATGGAAAGCTTGAGGACATGGAGGTTTCTGATGAGATAAATGCCTGCTCTATTATTGTCCCTGTAGATATAGATGGTAAGACAGAGGAATGGTTATTGTTCTTTAAAAATGAGACCCATAACCATCCAACTGAGATTGAGCCATATGGCGGGGCAGCTACTTGCCTTGGTGGTGCAATTCGTGACCCTCTTTCAGGAAGAGGTTATGTATATCAGGCCATGAGAATTACTGGAGCTTCAGATCCAACACAGCCCCTAGAGGCTACTATCGAAGGTAAGCTTCCTCAGAGAAAAATCTGTACAGAAGCGGCACTGGGATATAGCACCTATGGCAATCAGATAGGTATAACCTCCGGTTATGTGGATGAGATATATCATCCGGGTTATCTAGCAAAGAGAATGGAACTAGGAGCTGTCATGGGTGCAGCACCTAGAAGATATGTAGTCCGTGGCAATTCTGACCCTGGAGATGTGATTATTCTTATGGGAGGCAGAACAGGCCGTGATGGTCTGGGAGGGGCAACAGGTTCCTCTAAGGTTCAGACAACAGAGTCCATAGAGACTTTAGGAGCTGAAGTTCAAAAAGGAAATCCTCCAACAGAGCGTAATCTGCAGAGACTCTTTAGAAAACCTGAGGTTAGTAGCCTTATAAAGAAATGCAATGACTTTGGTGCCGGTGGTGTTTCGGTAGCAATTGGTGAATTGGCCGACGGTCTTCATATTAATCTTGACAAGGTTCCTGCAAAATATGAAGGTTTAGATGGAACTGAACTTGCCATTTCTGAATCCCAGGAGAGGATGGCTATAGTTGTTGATGCTAAGGATGTAGACAAGATGCTAGCCTATGCCAGAGAAGAGAATCTGGAGGCTGTGGTTGTTGCAGAGGTAACAAAAGAGAAAAGGCTAGTAATGGAATGGAGAGGTAAGGAAATTGTTAACCTATCAAGAGTATTTCTTGATACCAACGGGGCCCACCAGGAAGCCTCAGCCTATGTAAACATTCCATCAAAAGAAGACAATTACTTTGATAAAGGTGCATTGGCACTGGATTCAAGTAGTATTAAAGATAAATGGTTAAAGGTCTTAGCTGATCTTAATATATGTTCTAAGAAAGGATTAGCTGAGATGTTCGATAGCTCTATCGGAGCTGGTTCAGTTACAATGCCTTATGGTGGTAAGTATCAGCAATCACCTATTCAAACCATGATAGCAAAGATACCGGTGCTTAATGGAGAAACTAATACTGTATCAATGATGAGCTATGGATTTGATCCATATCTATCTAGTTGGTCACCTTTTCATGGGGCAGCATATGCAGTTCTATCTTCAGTGGCCAAGATAGTAGCCTCCGGTGGAGATTATTCCAAGATACGGTTAAGCTTCCAAGAGTTCTTCCGTAGACTAGGTAATGATCCGAAACGTTGGGGAGAGCCTATGGCCGCCTTACTAGGTGCATATGATGCTCAGATGAAGCTAGAGCTTCCTTCCATCGGCGGTAAGGACAGTATGTCCGGTACATTCCATGATATTGATGTACCCCCTACCCTGGTATCCTTTGCTGTAAACACAGCTACAACTAAGGATGTAGTATCAACAGAGCTAAAAAGCCCTGGAAATCTACTTGTTAGATTTAAGGCTAGGAGAGATTCCTTTGATTTACCTGTATATGAACAGGTTAGATCACTCTATGAGAAAATCAATAGTCTTATGAAAGATAAGAAAGCAGTATCAGCTTATGCAATAGGCATTAGTGGGATTATTGAAGCGGTCAGCAAAATGGCCTTTGGTAATAAGCTGGGAGTTACACTAAATACAGACCTAGATGAAAATGAAATCTTCCTCCCAGACTATGGTAGTATTCTAGTAGAAATGAATAAGGATGATGTAGAGAAATTATCTAGCTATGGATTTGCATCAGAAGATTATGATTTAATAGGTGAGGTAACAGATGAGAAGGTATTTAGATATGGTAATGAAATCATTGCCATAGATGAGGCCCTTACATCTTGGAGTGAAACCTTAGAGAGCGTATACCCAACTCGTACAGATGACAAGAGCCAGCAGTTTGAGACCAGGCTTTATGATGCAGGTAAAATATATATAGCTAAGAACAAAGTGGCAAAGCCTAAGGTATTTATACCGTTATTTGCTGGAACTAATAGTGAGTATGATACTATAAAAGCTTTCCAGGCTGCTGGAGCCGATGTGGAGACAATTGTATTCTCCAATATGACTGCTGATAATATCCGTGAATCTGTAGATGCCTTTGAAAGAGCTATAAAGCAGGCACAGATACTTATGCTGGCCAGTGGTTTTTCATCCAGTGGCGAGGCTCTAGGTTCTGGTAAATATGCAGCCGCAGCCTTTAGAAATGAAAAGCTAAAGGAAGCAGTAAATGACCTTCTACAAAACAGAGACGGACTTGCTCTTGGTATAAGTAATGGCTTCCAGGTATTACTGAAGTTGGGGTTAGTACCATATGGAGAGATCAGGCAGCAGAAGGAGGACTCTCCTACACTAACTACTAATAAGCTGGGACGTCATGTATCAAAGTATGTTCATACCAAGGTGGTTAGCAATGCTTCTCCATGGTTAATGAAATCAGAGCTTGGCGGTATATATACCCTACCTGCTTCCCACGGAGAAGGTCGCTTTGTTGCTAATAATGAATGGATTGATAGATTATTTGAAAATGGCCAGGTGGTATCACAGTATGTAGATATGAATGGTAATCCTACCATGGATGAAGAGTATAATCCAAATGGTTCTTACTCTGCAATTGAGGGAATAACCAGTCCTGATGGTAGAGTTCTTGGTAAGATGACCCACTCAGAAAGAACAGGAGAAGCGGTTGCCATCAATATCTACGGTAATCAAAACCAGCATATATTTGAGTCTGGAGTATCATATTATATGTAGTAAAACATGTTCCTATAATATAATAAGTTTATACGTTCCGTCGTATAATAGGGATAATGGGGAGAAGAAAGATGTTTGAACTAATCAGACAAACTTACTTCTCCCCAGTTTTTGCCCCTTACATCTGTCAGAATTTAATTAATATTTATTCATCTATATAACCGAAGGAGGAGTATAAACCCATAGACTTACCTGTAACGCCGTCATATAAAGTGTATTCTATATACAGCGATTCCTCATCTATTCTGTATATTTCTGTGCCCACAGGAAAAGAACTGGAATAAAAATTCTCTTTTGGAATAAGGCTGTCATCTGTTTCGTAACTAGTAACAGCGACAACGCCTCCTAAATATTCCAATTCATCAATATTATGTCTGCTTCCTTTGGCGGTATCAAAAAAGATGTACAGTTCACCATCAACAAAAATAGAAGGTGGCGGTTCACCCTCTACAACATTATCTGCAACAATGGAAGGCGTTGGGTCATCCGGGGGTAACAAAGGTGATAGCTCATCCTTATTAAAAGGTTTCTCTGAACTGCAGGCGGACAAAAGCAATATAGAAAGTGCAAGAACAAATAACCGTTTAATCATAGAGATAAACTCCCTCCTTGTTCTAAATAATATCAATATCTTGTTATATCCCAATTTGTATATGTGTATCCATACAACGGTAAATTGTATTGGCTGTTTATAATGAGCTACTTTTAAGACAGTCTGCCTGTTTGCAAGTTAATTTATATCATGCTCAAAACATCTTGTCAAATAATCACATTACATTATTTTCCACCATATAAACATAATTAACCATATCAAACTTTCTCTTTAAATTCATTATCTGCCTAGCAATTTACTAGTTGTCTTTCGTGTTCTTGTATACCGGAGTTTCATAATTCAGGTACAAGTAGTGTACGATTACGAAACTAAAAGTGGGCTTTAGAGACCAGATGGAAGGGTTAAAATTCATGAATCTGACAATCGAGAGGTTCTTTATCATCTCTAAAACCCTTAAATACAGGTTGCCTTAGCATTCCCTTCTCATTTGGCATGTAATTTACGACGCAGACAAGCTTAGGCTTTAGCCATATGGCATTCTCATTTCCTGGTGGTGTTACAGCAAAAGGAGACTCTGCTAAGGTCTCTAGCTTAGTTAGATCCTTATGTCTTACCCCCATAGTTACATGTCCTTGATATATTAGCTCGGTTCCTTGATATTGCCCGAGAATAACACTGGTAATACCCTTTTCTTTAATAATATATCCGCACACTACAAAATCCTTATCTGCTAGGAATTTGAATTTTATCCAATCCTTGGTACGTTTATCAAAGTAGTATTTGCTATCTTTTTTCTTAGCTATAACACCTTCAAGCTTCTGTGATTTTGCAACTTCAAAAAGCTCTATACCTTTTTCAGGTATATATCTGCTTATAGCAAGCCTTGGAGACTCTACAACAGTATCTGATAGTATAGCCTTTCGCTCCAGAAGAGGTAGGTCTATCAGCTCCTTATCCTTTAGATAAAGAATATCATAAGCTACAAAGGAAGCGGGAAACTTGCTAGAGGATATCTGTATTTTAAAGGGGTTAGAGGTAAGAGCTCTCTTTTGAAGCTCAAAAAAGTCAGGAACGCCGTTTTTTAGAATAACAAGCTCTCCATCAAGGATACAGCGTTCCTTGATATTTTTATATATATGAGTAAGCTCAGGAACCTTTGGAAGCAATCTTAAGTTTCTTTTATTTCTTAACTCAGTTTCATTATCAGAATTATCAAGATAAGCAATGCAGCGGATTCCATCAAGCTTCAGTTCATATATCCAGTCAGAATCATTAAAGGGTTCTGTCATTTCAGAAATCAACATGGGCTTTATATTCTTCTCTCCATATAAATCCATTATGCAGTACCTGTTTTCTGTTGCTTAGACATATCTATAGTCCTTTGTAGAGCTTCCATAAGGTCAATAACATTACTTGGCTCAGAGGTATCCACTGCTACGATATCTTCTCCGCGAATCTTCTGCATAATAGCATCCCTAAGCCTCTCCTGATACTCATCCTTATATGCAGAAGCATCAAAGGGCTTTGTTAAGGTATTAAGTAATGTTTTTGCCATAGTGATTTCAGCCTCATTCAGCTCAACATTAGGCAACTGTTTGGGTATAGGATTTATTTCATCTTGATAGAACAAAGTCTTAGCTATCATACCTTCCTCCGTTGGATAAAGAACTATAAGGTTTTCTTTTGTACCAATAACCGTCTTAGCTAGGGCCACCTTACCCTCCGAGAGCATAGCAGTTCGAAGTAATTCAAAGGCTTTTTCTGCTCCTGTATCTGGTATGGCATAATAGTTTTTTTCGTAATAAATCTGATCAATCTCTGGGAGATTGACAAACTGTATGATGTGAATTGTCTTGTCCTTCTTGGTTTTGATTTTCTCCAATTCGTCCTGTGTCATTGTCACATATTTATCTACTTCATACTCATATCCCTTAATAATATCATCAGATTTCACTTCCTTGTTGCAGCTAGGACAATATTTTTTGTATTTAACCCGTTCCTTGGTATCCTTACATAGCTGGTTAAACCGTATATCATTATCTCTTGTAGTTGTATACAAGCCAACCGGTATATATAGAAGACCAAGTGATATGGCTCCTTTATGCGATACTCCCATAAACATTCTCCATTCTCTAGACATAAACAATCAATATATTTAATCTTATTATTTCATATAATCAGCAAATAATTCTCCTAAGCCATAATTCAAAGCTTTATTGTAAATTAACAACATATATGCTAAACTTTTTCTTAAGCTTGCTAAGATGAATGCACTTGACTTACATGAAGCAGAAGCAGAAGTGAAGATTATAATAGAGGGCCAATCTGTAACATTAGTGCCTGTCTTTGAGAAGGAAAGCAATCATTTTTATAAAAGAGCAAAAGAAGCAGGGATTATAGCAGGTATTTGTCTTGCATGCTCTAAGGTTCTTGGAGTTTATGATGATAATCTAGGCTCTGGTCTTGCAATGTTAGATGATATGAATGGCCATGTAGGAATGAAAAAATATATCGAAGAGGGATACCAAGTGATAAGTATGTAAAAAGCTACTTAATATAATCAAATACATATTACTTATGTTGAAAGGAGTTTGTTATGGTTTGGATTTTATATCTTTGTGCAGTAATTATTATAGGCTATGCAGTATTTGCCCCAATATTAGGAGTTATACCATTTAGCTTTACTATATTAATGGTTAATGGTGTATTTGCTGTCTTGTTTATAGCTCTGGCAAATATTCTAAGTAACCAGGAGGAGATTCTTAATAAGCTTGATCACCATGAGAATAAGCTGAAATTACTATCTACAGAGAAAAAGAAATGCACAAAATGCAACCACTCCTATGATATCGATTATAAATCCTGTCCTAAATGTGGTTATACAGGAGATTTATAGACTTGTATATGATAAATGATGAATGAATGTGAGAAAGGTGACCTAATGATGATTAAAGATTATATTGTAGATACTCTAGAGAAACTTGTTAACATACCAAGCCCATCAGGCTTTACCAAACAGATAATGGATTATGTAAGAGCTGAGGCAGAGAGCTTTGGCTATTCCTGTGAGATGAGCAGGAAGGGCGGTTTGGTTATATCGGTGAAGGGCAGAGAAGAGGAGACGATTGGCCTGTCTGCCCATGTAGACACCTTGGGTGCCATGGTCCGCTCCATAGATAGTGACGGAACCCTAAGATTTACTATGGTTGGTGGATATACTATGCATAGTGTAGAGGGTAGCTATTGCAAGATTCATACTAGGGATGGAAGAATATATACTGGAACTATATTAATTAAGAGTTCATCTGTACATAGCTATGATGATGCAAGGACAATGGAACGAACTGATAGGAACATGATAGTACGTATAGATGAGATAGTTGATAGTAAGGGTGACGTACTTGCCCTGGGGATTAATAGCGGAGACTACATCAGCTTTGATGCGGTATTTGAATATACTAAAAATGGCTTCATAAAGTCCAGACATTTAGATGATAAGGCATCAGTAGCAGTATTGTTAGGCTTGCTTAAGGAAATGTCAGAAAAGAAACTGGAACCAAACAAGAGCTTAAAGATTCTAATTAGTAATTATGAGGAGGTAGGTTTTGGAGCCAGCTGGATACCTGAGGACATTACGGAGATCATCGCCGTGGATATGGGAGTTGTAGGAGATGATCTGAATGGCTCGGAATACAAGGTATCGATTTGTGCCAAGGATTCTACCGGCCCTTATGATTATGATATGACGGGCAGGCTTATAGATCTCGCAAAAGAAAACAAGATTGATTATGTGGTAGATATATTTCCCCATTATGGTTCTGATGTATCGGCAGCCCTTCGGGGAGGGCACAACATCCGTGGTGCATTAATCGGCCAAGGGGTCCACTCATCCCACGGAATGGAGAGAACCCATATTAAAGGACTTGGGAACACCTTGAAGCTTATTAAAGCTTATCTGGATATCCTGTAACTAAAGTAAAGTAATTCTAAGCCAGGGCCTTTTACCTGTCTTATAACATATTTATAAAAAGTGTCATTCCTAGTGTTTATCTGTATAGGTATGGCGCTTTTTTATATAATAAGAAAGTTCGTCCTAGTAGATAAGGCAAGTTCTATCAAATTTCTATATTGACAGGTATTAGACACGGTGTTATAGTGTATATAAACGGTATACACATTATATGCGTGTTAATAAAGCCTAATATTGATAGACATACAAGTGAATACACTAAAAAGAGGATATAGATATCTTTGACAATAGGTGGGAAAGGAGCATAATCCACAAGGGATCTATGAGGATCTTGGATTTTAGTATAAGCCATGAATATTTTGATTAGTAATTCCAGTGATAAACCCATATATGAGCAGATTACTAGCCAGATAAAGCAGATGATTATTAGCGGAGAGCTTGCTACAGGTGATCAGCTTCCGTCCATGAGAATGCTGGCTAAGGAGCTTCGTATTAGTGTAATTACCACGAAGCGGGCCTATGAGGATTTGGAGAGAGACGGGTTTATATATACAGTCATGGGCAAGGGAAGCTTCATAGCTGATAAGAATATGGAGTTCGTTAGGGAAGAACAGCTGAGAATTGTGGAGGAACATCTGACTATGGCTGTTGAAGGAGCAAAAGCGGGAGGCATAGCCTTAGAAGAACTACAAGAAATTATGAGAATGATTTATGAGGAGGAGTAATATGGTTAGTACAATGTATCAAAAGCCAGAGTCGAATGTGTCTTCAAAATACGCTATAGAAATTGATAATATATCCAAGCGTTATGATGGGTTCTTTTTGGATAAGGTTAGCTTTAAGGTTCCATCTGGCTCAATTATGGGCTTTGTTGGAGAGAATGGAGCGGGTAAAACCACCACTTTAAAGGCAATTATGAATTTGATTTATCCTGACCAAGGCTCAATTCGTATCTGGGGAAGCCCGGCTGAAAATATGTCCAAGGATTTAAGAAGTCAGATAGGTGTTAATAAAAAATAAAATAAAGGAGAATAAGATCATTCTCCCTGAATGGTTTACAGAGGCTCTTTGGACAGTTAAAGATAAGATTAATATTATTGCACCTATTGCTATGCTAATTTGCTTGCTAATATCATATTGTATATCCATACGTATTTACCGAAAAAAGGAATTTTAGAACTCTTTTCTATATTGTTCATAAAATATATTGTGAACATTGATACAAAGAGAGGTAAATTCATTGAATAAAGAAGAAGATAATCAAAGGGCTGATAATAAGCAGCAACCGATGAAATATCAACAGTTTGTTCCTCCCCAAGGACCAGGCCCAGGCAGACCGCAGGGACCCCAAGGACCAGGCCCAAGCAGACCGCAGGGACCCCAAGGACCAGGCCCAAGCAGACCGCAGAGACCCCAAGGACCAGGACCAGGCAGACCGTCTGGACCCCAAGGGCAACCTCCATCAGCACCTCCAAGCTTTACACCACAACTTCCGAGAGAAGGGGAACAGCAGCTGTCCGGACCTTTGGATTTTAGAGGTCCATTTGGTGGAAGGATTATTGACCAGCGTAGAGCACCGAGGAATTTACGTGGTTGCTTGAATAGGTTCACCTTTATATGGTTAATAAACGGTAATAATTTCTGGTTTTATCCCGTATTCATAGATCGAAACACCATAGAGGGTTTTCGCTGGCGCAGGAATAGATGGGAATATGACAGAATTCGTATCAACAGAATACTTTTTCATCTATGTTTCTAGTCTAAATTAGCAAATATAATAGCTAAATAGCATAAGCTACCCAATATCGAGCAATACAGTATAACCGATCTTATCTGGTTTATATGTGAGCTTTAGATAAGTGGGTAGCTTTTCTTACGTAAGATGTTAACTTTTATTGANCTTTTTAGAAAAATCAGCTTTGTATTTGTATTAATATACAAAATGATGTAAAATATTAGTATACAAGCTTAACAAGTTAAAAGGCATATTGGGTTCTGGTGTCTATATTAGTCTTATAGAGGAGTAAAGAATGTATAAAGATATATATAAAGATACGAATAAAGATATGGAGCTCTATAGTAATAATAATATAGGCTCGGCGATTCAATATTTTCGGGACATATACCACATATCTCAAAGTAAATTATGTAAGGGGATTTGCTCTGTATCCACCTTGTCGAGGATTGAGGCAGGGGAAAGAGACATAGATGCCTTTATATTAGAGACCCTCTTAGAGAGGCTTGGAAAGATACCCTACCAATTTGAACTCATTCTTACAGATTTTGATTATGAGGTCTATCAAAGCAGGATGGAAATTAACAGGTTGATAGAAGACAAAGCTATTGATGAGGCTTATAAACTAGTTAAGGAGTACGATAAGTTGGCATCCGATAAGGGGACTCCCCATAAGCAGTTTATAATGTTGTGCAAGGCAAGGTTAAATGAGCTAGAGGGGGGCAGGCCAGAAGCTACTATAGATATGCTGGTTAAGGCTATAACATGTACAGTACCTGATTTTAGTACAGAAGCATTAGCAGAGTATTTTTTAAGTTATACAGAGTTTGGTATTATACTAGAAATGTTAGAAAAAATGATATTGTATAAGATGGTGGATAGGGCAGAAAAGACATTAAATCAAATAATTGATTATATGTTTTGGCATAATCATATGGAGCATAATGTTAGCATCTACCCCAAGGTAGCTGCTATAGGAGGCCGTTTTTTATTAGAGCAAAACCAACTTGATAAAGCTTTGGAGCTGTGTAATAAGGGACTAGAGATGAATAAGGGCAGCCGTAGGATGGATTATCTGGGTGAAATATTTTTTGTAAAAGCACAGGCTACAGAGGGAAAATTTAAGTCAGCTGGCCTGTGGGAGACATGTGACAAGAGTGAATGTATCAGGCTATACCTGAAGGCATATCATTTATTTACTTTTTTTGAAGAAGAAACCGTCGCTGACAAGATTAAGAAACATTTACAGGAGGAATACCAATGGGTAGATATCGATTAGGAGATATAATTCGAATGACCAGAAAGTCTCTCTCTATTACCCAGGAACAGCTCTGTGAGGATATCTGTTCCGTGGAGACCCTTTCTAGGATAGAGACAGGAAGGCAAAATCCAGGTAAGGATGTATATGAACTTTTGATGGAACGGATGGGCAGGATAAGAGATCGTGCTTACTCTATGTTGTCTGTTTCTGATTATAAGGTATTGGAGAAGATGCGACAGTTTGAAACGAGTATTCAAACCTATGAATATCATAGGGCTGAATATATATTAGAGGACATAAAAATGCTACTGGGTGATACCAACCTTGATAGGCAGTTTATCACCCGGGCAGAAAGCTTGGTAAAATATCGTCTTAAGCGTATCAGCACAGATGAATTCCTAGATGAATTACGTAAGGCGATCCGTATAACTATTCCCAGATATGGGGAGATATCATTAGCTAATTGGCCACTTAATTATAATGAAGTTACAATACTTTTAAATATATCCACAGCATATTCAGAGAAGGAAGAATATCAGAAGGGAATTGATATTCTCGAGGAAGTGAATAGTGCAGTAAAGCAAAGTTACATAGAAGAAGAGCAAAGGTCTACCATGCAGGTGGTTGTACTTTATAGCATATCAAAATGGTATGGCTTACTAGAAGAGCATCAGAGGGCAATTGAAACTGCTAAAGAAGGAATAGAGATATGTAGGGAGTTTAAAATTGGTAATGCTCTCCCCCATCTATTATATAATTATGCCTGGAACAAGGAGCAACTAATAGATAAGGGGATATTACCACCTGAGAACAAGAGAGTATGTATTAACTATCTTAAGAAAGCTTATTATATAGCTTGTGCTATGCAACAGTCCTATATGGAACAGTTCATTAAGAGTCACCTAGCTATAAATTATGATATAATGCTATGTGTCTAGTGTTAGAATAAACCAAGGCTATCAATTGGAGGACCATTACTAGCTACTGTAATGCCCTCGTCAGGATTTGGACCTGCAGCTGGGAGTACAAAACCTAATACCATAAGTAATGTTGTTACTACGAGTAAACTTTTTAGTTTCTTCATAAATACTACCTCCTTAATTTATTGACTGGTTAATATGGGGTTGCTTATAGGAACTGCACTACAATTATCTGTCATTTCCTTAAGCAACCTCATTATATTATGATTAAATGTTGATTAACATGTCGTATTTGGAAAATTTTTAATAAAAATTTTCCAAATACGACATGGTTTTTTGGTTTTTAATATATTATGATGTAATTGTCAGACGAACATGGTGATTCATTAGCAAAAGCATAAGGAATACATATGGAGAAATATAAACAAAAATACAATGATTCAAGCAAAGGTATTATTTCTAAGATATGTAGAATGAAAAATAAAATAGTTAAGAATTTAGGAAATAATAGAATGGTAAACAGCATCCAGACTGGCATAGCCAGAGACGAGTTCACACTGTTTTACCAGCCTGAGTACAATCTCGAATCCAATGAGATAATTGGTGTAGAGGCTTTAGTTCGATGGATTTCACCTGAAAAAGGTATGATACCACCAGATGCTTTTATACCTCTGGCAGAGAAAACTAACATAATTTATGAGTTGGAGCGCATGATTATCTGCAAGGCTCTGGAGCAAAAGAAATTATGGGAGCAGGAGGATTTAGGGCATATAGAGCTTTCAATCAACCTATCCAGTAGATCAATAGATAGTGAAGATAATTTTAAGATTATTGAAGACATCATATCATCGTATAAGGTGAATTATAAGACAATTATATTTGAGATTACAGAATCGGTGGTTATTGCTAATATCGATTTAGCTTTGGAAAGAATAAACAGACTTAGGAAATATGGCATAAGGTTCGCGCTTGACGATTTTGGGACCGGATATTCATCATTAACACATCTTCTAAAATTACCAATAGATATAATTAAGATAGATAAAAGCTTTATACGATCAATTCCCTACTGTAGTGAGGAGACATCAATTACAAAGAATATTCTCACCATGGCCCATGACTTAAGATTTAAGGTTGTGGCAGAAGGAATTGAGACTTTAGCACAACTGGAGTATTTAAGGAAAAACTCCTGTGAAGGAGGTCAGGGCTTCCTCTTATGTATCCCTCTATCTTCAGAACGAGTGGTGGATGTTTTAAAAGCAAGAGCTAGTATAGTGGGATAAAATTAACATGACAGTTTCTTATACATTGCCATTTTATTGGCAACGGGTATATGGGGATATGAAAGACTCATCTTTGATGGGTCTTTCATTATGCCTTTAATGTGCCTGTAATGGGCCTGATACCATCAAACTACAAAAAAAGATCCATCAAGGAAGGATGGATCCAGCATAATGGAGTCAAAGGGGTTCGAACCCATGACCTTTCGCACGTCAAGCGAACGCTCGTCCCAGCTGAGCTATGACTCCAAAATATTAATGTATATATAATTAATGATAATTAAATGGAGCATAGGGGATTCGAACCCCTGACCCCCACACTGCCAGTGTGGTGCGCTCCCAGCTGCGCTAATGCCCCAGTAATATCAAGTATATCAAA
>JGI24709J26583_10002120_pt1 | contig 16528 bp, 15 predicted proteins | sample BioPla2DNA1_FD_26583 | JGI IMG/M metagenome (IMG submission 26583) | reverse complement strand
ATTTGGTGGAAAAGAAATTGAATCTCACTGCAACACTTGACGCTATGGAAGCATATCGTAATGCTGATTTTGTTGTAATTGCGGCTCCGACAAATGTCTACCCTAAATTTTCAGTCGCATTTTGATGGGTGAATTGGTGGTGTAGTTATCATCAATCTTATGCCAATTATAGTCCGATAAATCACCCTTTTACCCCCTCTAAAAACCTATATTTCCGGGGAAATTTTGGGTCGAAGTTCATAGGTGATGATAACCTCATTTTTCATGCGGTATGTAGGGTAACGGACGAAAATGAGGAGAGTAGAAAAAAGTTATCTTTCCGGGAGAGTTTGGGGTAGATGGGAGTAGAGGATGATAAGCTCATTTTTCTGGGATGGTATAGGGTGAGAAAGATAGAAGGTGTACAAGTTTTACAAATAATTGAGGATGATTATTGAAGATGGTTGTAATAAATGAACAAATCATCAACGGAGAACGACCTCGACAATAAATGAAATTGTTTTGATGAGAATGGGGATTTGGGCCGGCAGGGGTAGTCGAGAGGGTAGAGGATGATGAGCCCGTAGGGGTACCGAGTGTGGATAAGATGATATACACATCGTAGCAGGTCTACCCTATAAGAACACAGATAAGTTCAGTTTAGACGATTCCGCGCTGTGGGAAACGGATGAGGATGTCATAGCAAGATGAGAACATCATCCCAGAATGATAACCACAGCGATTAAACATAAAAAATAATTCCCGCTTTTGCCGGGACAGACAAGGAGAAAGTATCATGAAGAATTACACAATTGCAGTTGCAGGTACCGGCTATGTTGGCCTGTCAATAGCCACACTGCTGTCTCAGCACCATAAAGTATATGCTGTAGATATCATCCCGGAAAAAGTGGAGCTGATTAACAGCCGGAAGTCCCCGATTCAGGATGAGTATATTGAAAAGTATCTGGCTGAAAAGGAGCTGGATCTGACCGCAACGCTGGACGCCAAACTCGCCTACAGCAATGCGGACTTTGTTGTTATTGCGGCTCCGACGAATTACGACAGCCAGAAGAACTTTTTTGACACATCTGCTGTCGAGGCTGTGATCAAGCTGGTCATGGAATATAACCCGAATGCGATTATGGTCATCAAGTCCACCATTCCGGTCGGCTATACCAAGAGCGTCCGGGAAAAGACTGGCAGTAAGAACATCATCTTCAGCCCTGAATTCCTGCGTGAGTCAAAAGCCCTCTATGATAATTTGTATCCCAGCCGCATCATCGTGGGTACGGATATGGAGGATGAGCGTCTGGTTGAGGCGGCGCATGAGTTCGCTGCACTCCTTCAGGAAGGCGCTATCAAGGAGAATATTGACACACTATTCATGGGCTTCACTGAGGCAGAAGCAGTAAAACTGTTCGCCAATACATATTTGGCGCTGCGTGTCTCCTATTTCAACGAGTTGGATACCTATGCCGAAATGAAGGGTCTGAATACCCAGCAGATTATCAACGGCGTCTGCCTCGATCCTCGTATCGGCACCCATTACAATAACCCGTCCTTCGGTTACGGCGGCTACTGCCTGCCGAAAGATACCAAGCAGCTCTTGGCCAACTATGAGGATGTGCCGGAGAACCTCATCGAAGCAATCGTGGAGAGTAACAGAACGAGAAAAGACTTCATCGCCGATCGTGTGCTGAAAATGGCTGGGTACTACGGGTACGAGGAAGATAACCAGTACAGCAAGAGCAAAGAGAAGCCTGCGACGGTTGGTGTGTACCGACTGACTATGAAGAGCAACAGCGATAACTTCCGCCAGAGCAGCATCCAAGGCGTCATGAAGCGCATCAAGGCGAAGGGGGCCACTGTGGTCATCTATGAGCCGACGCTGAAAGACGGTGAGACATTCTTCGGAAGCGTTGTAGTCAACGACTTGGAGAAGTTTAAGGCAATTAGCGATGCGATTATTGCGAACAGGTACGATGAGTGTTTGGATGATGTACGGGACAAGGTATATACACGCGACATTTTCCAGCGTGACTAAGCAAGCACATGTAGGAGGAAGAGGAAATGTATGATTATTTGGTTGTAGGCTCTGGCCTATATGGTGCTGTTTTTGCACATGAAGCGAAATCCCACGGTAAATCCGTTTTGGTTATCGATAAGCGCCCTAACATTGCGGGAAATATCTATACCGAGAACATTGAGGGTATTAATGTCCATAAGTACGGCGCACATATTTTCCACACCAACAGCAAGAAGGTGTGGAACTACATTACACAGTTTGCTGAGTTCAATCGTTTCACCAACTCTCCTGTAGCTAACTACAAGGGAGAACTGTACTCGCTTCCGTTCAATATGTACACATTTAATAAGATGTGGGGCGTTGTCACTCCAGAGGAAGCCGCCGCAAAGATTGAGGAGCAGCGCAAAGAAATCACTGGTGAACCGAAGAATCTGGAAGAACAGGCTATTTCTCTGGTGGGCCGTGATATCTATGAGAAGCTCATCAAAGGGTATACAGAAAAGCAGTGGGGACGTGACTGCAAAGATCTGCCTGCCTTCATCATCAAGCGGCTTCCGGTTCGCTTGACCTTTGATAATAACTATTTCAATGCCCTATATCAGGGAATCCCAATTGGCGGATATACCAAGATGATTGCCAACCTGCTGGAAGGCATCGAGGTTCGTCTGAACACTGACTACCTTGAACACAAGGCTGAACTGGATGCGGTGGCTAGTAAGGTCGTCTATACGGGCCCAATTGATGCTTACTTTGAATATAAGCTGGGTACGTTGGAGTACCGTTCGGTACGCTTTGAAAACGAGCTATTGGACAAACCGAGTTTCCAGGGAAATGCCGCCGTCAACTACACAGACCGTGAAACTCCGTGGACTCGTATCATCGAGCATAAGTGGTTTGAATTCGGCAAGGATGAAAATGGCAATGACCTGCCAAAAACTATCATCAGTCGTGAGTACAGCAGTGAGTGGAACCCGGGGGATGAGCCGTACTATCCGGTCAACGATGAAAAGAATGGAAAGCTCTATGCTGGATACAAGAAGTTGGCAGATGTAGAAGAAAGGGTAATTTTTGGAGGCCGGCTTGGTGAATACAAGTATTACGACATGGACCAAGTGATTGCTGCGGCTTTGGACTGTGCAGAGCAAGTTCTGAATTGAGAGGTATATACTGATGAAGAAAAAGATATTAATGGTTTGTGAGGCCTTTGGGGGTGGCGTTTTTACTTACGTTTCTCAGCTCTGCAATGATATGGTCGATAGTTTCGATGTGTATCTGGCTTATTCGCTCAGACCGCAGACACCAAAGAACTATAAGGAGTTTTTGAATGACCGTGTTCATTTGATTGAGATGAAGCACGTCGGCGTGAAAGGACTAACTAATCTCAAAAGCGATATAGCCGCAATTAAAGAACTTCGTCAGATAGAGAAAGAAATCCAGCCGGATGTGATACACCTACACTCATCTGTCGCAGGGGGACTTGGACGCCTTGCGTACAAGGGAAAGAATAATACCGTCGTTTATACACCACATGGATATGCTCATATTTTGATGGGCCCCGGAAAGAAAAGCCTGATTTACAAAACGGTTGAGAAGATTCTTGGTAATAAAGCACTCACCCTTACATGCTGTGAGAGTGAAGATGAAGAGGCAAAGAAGTTCTCAAAAAGGACTGCATATATCGAAACAGGCGTGAATTTGGCAGATTTGTCGGATTCACTTGATGGAATAGAACCTATTAAGAGTGATAAGTTTACAGTTTTTACATTGGGTCGAGCCTGTGTCCAGAAGCAACCCCAGTTATTCAATCGTATTGCAGAACTCGTTCCCGAAGCCCGATTTGTATGGATAGGAAATGGAGAACTGGAGAATGAGTTGACTGCTCCGAACATGGAAGTAACTGGATGGAAACCGAGAAAAGAAGCTCTGGCAATGGCAAAAGGCGCTGATGCATTTATTCTGTGCAGCCTTGGTGAAGCAATTGCAATGAGCTTGATTGAAAACATGTATATTAAGAAGTTGGTTCTTGTCAGCAATACAATGGGAAACAAAAGCGTAATCCATGACGGTGTTAATGGATATGTCTGTGATACGGCTGAGGAGTATGCTGAGAAAATCAAGAATGCGATGAAGGTGTTTCCAACGGCGCTTCCAGAAAAGGCATACCAGGATGTGTTGGATGTTTACAACACCGAGGCAATGAAGAAAAAGTATATCAGATTTTATGGTGATGTGGTTTTAGGTAAGTATAAATAAGGATGATGAGTTAATGAAAAAAACAGCTATTGTCTCGTGTTATTTTATACATAACTATGGGAGTATGTTGCAGGCTTATGCAACGCAAAAACTGCTTGATAAATTACATATCGAAAACGAGACTATCAATGTAAGTGGCTTCCTTGGCGAATTTAGAAAAGCGCAGTATTCATATATTTTGAAATCAGGGATTAATTCTGATATATTTAGAGATCGACTTGGCAAAGCCAAAAATGTCATTGTAAAGAAGTTCCTGAAAAATGACTATACTCGTAATATTAAGCAAAGAGATATCAAATTTGATGATTTCGCAGAAAGCAGAATTCGTAAATCTCAGGTATATGTGTCGCTTGAAGATCTCGCGAATAAATGTAGCGATAATTACGGGGCAGTTCTGATTGGAAGTGATCAGTTGTGGCTCCCTGCCAATATCGCAGCAAACTATTATACACTGAATTTTGTCCCGGATGGAATGAATTCTGTAGCATATGCAACTAGCTTTGGAGTTTCCACATTACCTAGTGATGCTACGGAGATGGCGAGGAGGTTCCTGCCGCATATAAAGCATATAAGCGTAAGAGAAAAAGCGGGACAGAAACTAGTAGAAAACCTTACAGGAAGAAAAGTACCAGTGGTTTGTGATCCGACGTTGCTTTTTACTGGAGAAGAATGGATGGATATTCAGCAGGAAGCACCAATTGTGGTAGAGCCATATATTTTCTGCTATTTTATCGGAGACACTTGTTTACATAGAGGTTTTGTTAAAAGATTAAAAAAAGAAACTGGATTAAAAGTTGTTGCGCTTACTCATGTAGATCATTATATGAAATGCGATGAAGGTTATGCGGATTACACTCCTTATGATATAGGGCCTTCTGAATTTTTGAATTTGATTCGAAATGCGAGCTATGTATGCACAGATTCGTTTCACAGTACGGTGTTTTCAATTCTTTATAAGAAAGAGTTTTTTGAGTTCAAGAGATATACGCAAAATACAAAGCAATCTACAAATAGCAGATTGGATACGCTTTTTGATTTAGTTGATATACATGATCGTATGTTGAACGGCGATGAGGATATTCAGAAGTGCCTCGATATGAAGATTGATTATGAAAAGGTGCATAGGAATCTTGCACTTGTGCGCGAGGAATCCTATCGATACTTAAGAGCCGCATTGGCAGATAGCTGTGAAACAGATTTATAACTCGAAGTTAGGAGGATAAAGCAATTGGTAAATATAACAGATAAGGCTAAATGTAGCGGCTGCTCTGCATGCGCAGCCATTTGTCCGATAAACTGTATAGAGATGGAAATAGATTCAGAAGGTTTCGCCTATCCTAGAGTGAATGAAGCGGCATGTGTAGATTGTGGTGCTTGTGAACGTGTTTGTCCTATAGACAATCGTTCTGAAGAAGTTGCCTTTCCTCAGGATGGTTATGTGGTTCAGAATAAGGATGAGAAAGTCCTAAAAGAAAGCACAGCTGGTGGTGCGTTTACGGCGATTGCAAAATATGTAATTCACAGAAATGGTGTTGTATTTGGTGCGGCACTTTCGGATAAATTATTGGCGCACCATATCTGGGTAGATACCGAAAAAGACCTTGGAAAATTTAGAAATAGCAAATATATGCAGAGTACTCTCGGGGGGGGGTATAAAGCTGTTAAGTCTTTCTTGAATCAGGGAAGAATGGTCTGCTTTAGCGGAACGCCATGTCAGGTAGAAGGACTTATGCATTACCTCGGAAAAGAATACGACAATTTAATTACTGTCGATGTTGTTTGCCGTGCTGTTCCATCCCCCATGGTTTTTAATAAATATGTAGAGCTACAAAACAACAGACTGGGTTCTACAGTGACTAATGTAAGATTCCGCGATAAGCATTATGGGTATAAGTATTCTACAATTAATGTAATTACTGACAAAAATCAGGGAAGCTATCATCAAGGTGTGGAAACCGATCCATGGCTTAGAGCATTTTTTTCGGGTATATGTATTCGTCCATCCTGTTATCAGTGCCAGTTCAAAAAGAGATACCGAATGAGTGATTTTACCATGTGGGACTGTTTCAACGTGGGAAGGTTCTCGAAAGAACTAGATAATGATAAAGGTGCTTCCAGGCTTCTTGTACACACTGATAAAGGAAGAAAAGTATTCTCAGAAATCTCGGATGAACTGAGATATGTACAGTTAGCGCCTGAAAAAATTATCGAAGGTACTGCGGAGATGACAAAATCTGTCCAATATAACGCAAGACGCGAGCAGTTTATGCATGATGCGACTATTATGGATGGAACGACGCTCTTCGATAAGTATTTTCCGAATACTTTTAAGGTTAAGATGGAACACAGTATTCGGATGATATGCTATAAAATCGGAATCTACAGCATAGTGAAAAAGGCTTATGTAAGAATTACTCATAAGTACTAAGCTATTACGGTTATGGCTTCCTGTTAGTCAGAACAGGAGGTTCATATGATTCAGATAAAAGATAAAAAAGACTGCTGCGGATGTGGGGCTTGCATGAATGCGTGTCCCCATAGATGTATAGATATGGTGCCTGACGAGGAGGGATTCTTATATCCTTTTGTCGATGCAACAAAATGTGTAAATTGTAATCTGTGCGAGAAGGTATGTCCGATTATTAATGTAAAACCAGACAAGCCGTTTGCACAGACTGCGTATGTAATGCAGCATAAAGATGAGCAAGTTAGGCGTGAAAGCACAGCAGGAGGAGCATTTACTGCAATTGCAGAATGGGTCATTCAACAGGGTGGAATCGCCTTTGGTGCTTCGTATGACGCAGATTTTATGGTAGAACATTCATATGCCGAGAGCTTAGAGGAATTATCTAAATTCCGAAACAGCAAGTATGTACAGAGCAATACCAGGGATACTTACCAAAAGGTAAAGGAATATCTGAGACAGGGGCGATGGGTGTGTTTTAGCGGGACACCATGTCAGGTAGAGGGACTAAAAACATATCTTGGGAAGGAATATGAGAAACTTATAGCAGTGGATGTTGTCTGTCACGGTATTCCATCGCCACTAGCATGGAGAAAGTATCTGGAGATGCAAAAAGAAAAACTGGGAGACTTCTCCCAAGTATTATTTCGAGACAAACATTATGGATATAAGTATTCTACCATGTCCTTCTTTGACAGGATGGGAAAGAATATCTACGCATATGGAATCGATACAGACCCTATGACACGGGCTTTTTTCTCTGATATCTGTGACCGCCCGGCGTGTTATGACTGTGTGTTTAAGAAACGTTACCGAGTAAGCGATTTTACCATATGGGATTGCTACTCAGTGTTCCAGTTTGATAAAAGGCTGGATGATGATAAAGGCACAACGAGGGTTTTGATCCATTCTGATAAAGGAAGACGTTTATTTGAAAATATAAAGGATTCCATTACTTGGACGGAAGTTACCGCAGATGAGCTGACTGCTGGTGTAAAGGAGATGCTAAAAAGTGTGGGAACGAATCCAAGAAGGAAAGAATTCTTTGTGGATGCAAACACAATGGGTGGGTCAGAGTTATTTGAAAAATATTTTCCTGAGACAATGAAAGTTAGAGTTGCCCGCTTTTTACGAGTTGGTATGTGCAAGATTGGAATATATGCGTTTATGAAGCGAATGATTACAAGATTAAAATGTCTTAAGGTGAAAAAATGAGAGAATTTCTTACAATAATTGTTCCGGTATACAAGATCAAAGAAGATTATTTGAGGCGGTGTATTGACAGCCTACTAGATCAGGAACGAAATGATTATAAGATCATATTAGTTGACGATGGCTCTCCAGATCAATGCGGCGCAGTATGTGATGAGTACGCAAAAAAAACTCCCCTGATTTCAGTGATTCATCAAGAAAACCAGGGAGTGTCCGTTGCTAGAAATAATGCAATAAAAGCAACAACGACAGAATGGCTGTCGTTTGTCGATGCAGACGATTGGGTGGAAAAGGATTACATCAGTACGTTATATAGAGAACTTAATGAAAATGCTTTCGATGCGGATATTGTAATGTATGAATATAGTCGTGAATTCAAAAGTGGGCGACATGAAGAGACTTTGAAGATAAACACTGGATATCTTGATTCCACGATGTTGAATATAGTCAGGCAATCCACATTTTATAAGCTGGTTATTGATGGAAAAGAAAATCCATATACTGTAATTGCAATTTGGGATAAAGTCTATAGGACTTCTTTTTTGAAAAATGAAAATTTGTGGTTTATTCCAGAGGCTAGAAAAGGACAAGACAGACTCTTTAATGCAGACGCATTGAATTCGACTTCAAAAATCTATTATATTGGGAAACAACTCTATCGCTATCGTTGCTGGGAAGAATCACGTACAAATAGGTATGATAATAACATCCCCAGATTAACGGAGATTGAAATTAACAGCTTATATAAAATAATTGAGAAACATCACCTCCAGCAGATGGCTAAAGAATATCTTAATTGCAGAATTTGTACTAGACTCTATACTTGTATGCGGCTGTACTATTTCCATGAAAATAATACAAAGCCGCTCAAGGTGAAACTCCAAGAAGTCAGAAAACTTGTAGAATCAGAGCCATATTGCGAGGCATTGAAAACTGTAAAATTGAGCTATCTCAATATACAAGAAAAAGTGTTTGTTGTCTGTATGAAGGCAAAGATGTTTCGAGTTGTGTATTTTCTAGTAAAAGCAAAGAGTGGACGTACAAAGAAAAAGTTGAGTTGAAATAAGAGGGGGGAGTCTTATGAATAATAACTGCGACCACATAAAGGTTCTCATTCAGATAAGAGACCTAAGAATCGGAAATGGAATTGCTGCATGTATCATGAATTACTATGAGTATACAATTCAAAACGGAATTTCAATAGACTTCCTTCTTAATAGAGATTTGGATTCGCCATACAGAAATATTGTACTTAAAAATGGAAGCCGATTATTTACAATGCCACATGATACAAGTAAACCGAATAAAGATAATGTGGCATACATTAAGAAAATAATCTCTAGCGGGTATGATATTCTGCATGTAAATACCAGCGGATATTATGCTTTGTGCGCTTTAAGAATTGCAAAAAGAAACGGGATAAAAGCAAGAATTTATCATGCACACAATCCAAAAGAACCATTTTCCCTAAAAGTTGCTGTTAGAAATAAACTCTATGTTGAACCTTGCAAACGATATGCAAACCAATTTGCAGCATGTTCAACGGAAGCAGGAAATTCAATTTTTAAAGGAAAGAGATTTACCGTTATTCATAACGCAATGGATACTACTAGATACCAATTTGATGCAAGGAAAAGAGAAGTGCTGCGCAGTGAGTTGAATATAGATGATAAATTTGTTATTGGTGTAGTTGCCAGGTTTGAAAATCAAAAGAATCCTTTTTTTCTAATCGACGTTTTCACAGAGTTCCGAAAGATATGTCCAGATGCTGTGTTAATTTGGGTTGGTGAAGGTTCATTAAGAGACCAAATTCAAGAGAGAATAGCAGAAAAAGGTGTTAATGATTCCGTGAAGCTTCTTGGAACTCGTAAAGATGCAAATGAATTGTACTCAGCGATGGATATGTTTTTACTTCCTTCAAAATATGAGGGTTTGGGCTTAGTTTTTGTTGAGGCACAAATATCAGGTCTGCAATGTTTTGGCTCCGATCAGGTGCCAAAAGATGTGGAGATTACTAAAAACATGAAGAGGCTTTCATTAAATAAAGATTCTACATATTGGGCGGAAGAAATGAAAAAAAATAGAGCTACGGAGATTGATAGAAGAAATGTAGGTCTTCAGTTAAGAAAATCGGATTTTGAAATAAGTAACGGGTGGGATGCATTACAAAAAATGTATCGGGCTTATTTGCTACAGGAGAAGAACTGAAGGGAAAATAGAAATGAAAATTTTAGCAATTGCGCATGAGAGCGGTTTCAATGGTGGCGCAAATAGATCATTTTATACTGTACTATGTATTTTAAGAGGCACATATCAGGTTGATATTGATGTTATCGTACCAAAAGCTACAGGAGAATTTGTTGATGCTTTAAAAAAGGATGGCATAGAATATGCTTGTCATCCATATAAAAATGATTTTTCCGTATATAGAAATGAATTGAAGGATCTGGTAAAGAGAGCATATATACGGCATAGGAATTTACATAATTATTTGCTTGCAAAAAAAGTAGCAAAAGACTATAAAACTAAGAACTATGATGTTGTATATATTAATACACGCATGAGCTCATTTGGTGCTTTTTTGGCCAAAGATATAAATGCTCCTTTGGTTTGCCATATTCGCGAATTTGGCAATCCAAATGCAATATGGGGGTGCTGGACTCTGGAAATGGTCGGAAAGCTTTCTCGAAAAGTAATTGCTATATCTACCGCAATGAATGCTGAAATATCCAGACATATAGAAGCAGAAAAGATAGTTACGATTTTGAATGGAATTGATTATCCAAGTACAGAAAAGATTGTTGATAATTGGAATAGTAATAAAATCAATTTATTAATAACGGGGAGAGTTGTTGAAGCAAAAGGTCATATGGATGCTCTGAAAGCACTTGTTGAATTGAGAAAACGTGGAATGTTTAACGTAGTTCTTTACGTTGCTGGAACTGTTTCCAACAACACAAATGGAATTAAATATAAAGAGGAAATTGATCGATTTATTCTTGAGAACAGTTTAACTGAGAATGTGACATTCTGTGGTGAAGTTAAAGATATGTTTTCCTTGAGAAAAAATATNGCTGCTGAACTAATGTGCTCGGTATGCGAACCGTTCGGGAGAGTAACAGTTGAGGCTATGAGATCAGGATTACTTGTGATTGGAAGTAATACAGGAGGAACTTTAGATATAATTTCTGAGGGTCAAACCGGATTGCTTTATGAACAAGGAAATCCTGTATCTCTTGCTGATAAAATCGAATGGGCGGTAAATAATCCTGATGATAGGATTGAAATACAAAAAAGAGGTTTTGAGTATTCAAAACAGCATTTCACCAAAGAAGAGAATGCTAATGATATTTATAATGTGTTTTGTGAGATTTTATCTTAATAAGTAGGAAGGAATAGCTCATGGAAAAAGTTGTTGCAGTTATAGTTACATATAATAGAAAAAAGCTCTTAGAGGAATGTTTGGATGCTGTATTAGCACAGACGACGCCAGTAAACAAGATCGTGCTAATCGATAATGCGAGCACTGATGGAACAAATAAACTGTTTGAAGAAAAGGGAAAGTACAATCTTCCAGGAATTGATTATCATAAAATGAAAACAAATCTTGGCGGTTCAGGTGGATTCTATGAAGGGATGAAACTCTGTAGAAATCAAGATTTCGATTGGGTTTGGATAATGGACGATGACACTATTCCGGAACAAGAGTGTTTGGAACGGTTGTTACACTCTAAAAAAATTATTGGAGAGGAAATAGGGTTTCTTGCGAGTTGTATAAAGGGACCCAATAATGAGGCAATGAATGTGCCAGATGTTGATATGTCCCCATCAGAGAATGGATATCCGTTTTGGTATAAATATCTTGCCGATAAATGTGTTCAAATAAGCTCTGCAACTTTTGTGTCTATATTGGTGAGTTCAGAGGCCATAAGAAAATGTGGATTACCTTGTAAAGACTACTTTATCTGGGGAGACGATGCTGAATATACGAAGCGTATATCAACACATTATGGGCCGTGTTATTTTGTTGGAGATAGTGTCGCCGTACATAAACGTTTTAATGCCAAAAAACTTGATATCTTATTAGAAGATGATCCTAAACGCTTAGAAATGTTTCAGTACTATTATAGAAATATGACAATAAATGTGGGCATCTTTTACGGAAAAAAAAGGATGAGAAAATTGGTAATGCATAATTTCAAGTTGGCCTTATTCAGGTTTTTAGACCGTGATTTTTTACGGGCAAAGATAATAGTAAAAGGTACAATTAAATCAATAAATGAATTTAACAAATTTGCGGACTATATAAATTCTCAAATAGAGAGCTAAGTGTATTGAGATTAATGGAGGTGAAGAGTTAATGGTGACGAAATTAGTAGTGTCCAAAAAAGAGATATTATTCTGGACATCTTACTTTGTCTACATAGTGTTCTCAATACTCCAGACGACATTCTATCAAAAGTACCTGTTGGGATACTATAATTCAATTTATGTCTCTTGCGCAATCATGCTTTTGACTCAGGAATTATTGAAAGGAGGCTTAACTAAGAAATCGCTAAAAGGAATGATTATTTTTGCGGCGCTTGTTTTTTTGAGTATGTATATTAATGAACGACAGATTATGATTCTGCTTCTTTTAGTATTTGTTGGAAGAGATGTAGATTTTAAGCGGATAGCTAAATGTACAGTTTGGGTAACCTGCATTCTGGTTGTTATCACAATTGCAAGTGCAGATTTGGGGATAATAAATAATTATGTGAGTGTATCAACTGGGCAAAATCGTGACTTTCTAGGCTTTCGATATGTATTATATGCTCCAGCGTTTATAACAAACGTAATACTATTGGAAATATATACAAAAAAAGAACGGATTAAGTATTCTGAAATATTATGGTGGCTTGCTGTATCTGTTTGGTTTTACCAAAAGACTCATGCACGCCTAGCGTTTTATTTATCAGTGTTGATGCTTGTTGTGGCTTTAATCATGAAACATAATCCATATGTCCTGGATAAAAGAAAATTTGTTCGTGGCCTTATGGCAACTTCATTTTTGTGGGTAGGAATAATAGCATTGGTGCTGATAGCAACTTACAGTGGAACAGGTCGAATGCAAGAATTAAATGAAGTATTAAGTAATCGGCTGTTGTACGGACAACGATCTTTGCTAATGTATGGTGTGAAAATTCTTCCACAAGAGATTGATTGGGTAGGTTTTGGATTAGATTATACTGGACAGCATTCAATTGTAAATGAAAATATGTTATATGTGGACTGTTTGTATCTGAAAATTTTACAGCGGTTTGGCGTGATTTTTTTTGTGATTATTTTTGGATTACTTGTAGTAACTGCGATTCATGCAAATAAGGATAGAAATTATTATTTGCTTTTAGCCCTATTTTTTATAGCAATCCATTTTGCAATTGATGATCTGTATCTATATATTCAATATAATACATTTTGGTTTGTAATAGGCTCTGGCCTTTTTGGTCGCATGCGAGGAATAATAGACAGAGTACAAAACTCTATAAATTAGCGATAAAATGGATTTGGAAATAGGTGGTAAGAGAGGAAAACTATGAGAAAACAAAAATCTATCAAATTAAATTTTATAATGAATGCCTTGTTGACCATGTCATCATTTATTTTTCCTTTGATAACTTTTCCGTATGTTTCCCGGGTTTTACTGCCGACAGGAACAGGTAAGGTATCATTTGCTACTTCTCTTATATCGTATTTTACAATGTTTTCCCAATTGGGAATTCCGACATACGGTATTAGAGCATGTGCAAGGGTTAGAGATAATAAAAATGAACTTACTAGAACAGCTCATGAACTGTTGATCATAAACTTGATTATGGCGTTTATTTCATACGTCGTTTTAGCCTTTGCACTTTTATTTGTCTCAAGATTGCATGAAGACAGATTGTTGTATCTCATTGTAAGTTTATCTATATTACTAAATGCCATTGGAATGGAATGGCTTTATAAAGCTCTTGAACAATATACATACATTACAACTCGTTCTATCATATTTAAATTTATTGCGTTAATTGGCATGTTTGCGCTAATCCATTCGCCAGATGACTATATATTTTATGGATTTCTATCAATTTTTGCTGCTTCTGCTTCTAATGTTTTTAATTTTATTTATGCACATAAGTTTATTGGAATAAAAGTTGTTGGAAAGTATGATTTCAAAAGGCATTTAAAACCTATTGCGGTTTTCTTCGCAATGGCGTGTGCAACCACAATTTATACACATCTGGATACGGTTATGCTGGGCTTTATGACATCCGATGAAGATGTTGGATATTATAATGCGGCAGTTAAAATTAAACATATTCTAGTCAGTGTTGTAACATCTCTGGGAACAGTATTACTTCCAAGAGCATCATACTATATTGAACACAATAAAATAGAGGAATTTAAGCGAATAAGCCAAAAGGCTTTGAATTTTGTGTTCATAGTGGCTACACCTATGATGCTTTATTTTATACTGTTTGCAAAGCAAGGAATACTCTTTTTGTCAGGAAGTAATTATGAAGGTTCTATTGTGCCTATGCAAATTATCATGCCGACACTGTTGCTGATTGGTATAACTAATATTCTTGGGCTTCAGATACTTGTTCCCTTGGGAAAAGAGAAGGTTGTTCTTTATTCTGAAATAGCTGGCGCAGTAGTTGACTTGATTTTGAATGTGATTTTGATACCGAAATTTACATCGGCAGGTGCAGCCATTGGCACCTTAGCAGCAGAATTAGCAGTATTCGTTGTTCAATATGTAGCTCTTAAAAATCAAATGGGAGAAGCGTTTAAAAAAATACATTACCACAGAATATTGTTAGGGCTTCTGCTGGGGACAATGCTCTCAATCTGGATAGTACAATTTAAATTAAGTAATTTTATTACACTCCTAATTTCAGCGACTCTGTTTTTTGGTGCATATGGGGGTTTCTTGCTGGCTACAAAGGAACCGCTGGTTATAGAGATATTTTATCAAATTGCTAATGGTGTATCAAAAAAACTAGGTATAAGAAAAAAGTAAGGGTGAAAAAAATGATAAAGGAGGGGCTCGCATGTCTATTGTAAAAGATGTCACGAGGCTTAACAAAGCTGGGAAGTGGTGTTTACAACATCATATTCCAATTATATCGAAGGTTATTGAGGTAGTTAAAAGGCTCCTGTTCCCAGCGTGTGATATTCCAATGACTGTAGAACTAGGCGAAGGTGTAGAATTTCCACATCGGGCAATAGGTGTCATTGTTCATGCAAAGGCGAAAATAGGAGCAGAAACAAAGATAGAAGCAAACGTTGTAATTGGCGGTCGTAACGATGATAAGATCCCTCAGATTGGAAGAAATTGCTTTATAGGTGCAGGTGTGACCATACTGGGGGGGGTGACCATTGGGGACAATTGTAGGATTGGAGCAGGCGCAGTTGTTTTGAACGACATACCAGATGGCTGTGTTGCAGTTGGTGTACCTGCTAGAATTATTAAAACCGGACTTACTGATGGTAGACCAGGAAGAAAAAGGTAAAAGAAAAAAGATGAAAAACACAACATTACTTATCATGGCTGCTGGCATCGGTTCCCGCTTTGGAGGCGGCATCAAACAGCTGGAGCCAGTTGGCTTACATAATGAAATTATCATGGATTATTCCATCCATGACGCAATTGAAGCAGGATTCAACAAGATCATCTTTGTGATCCGCAAGGATATCGAAGCAGATTTCCGGGAGCGGATCGGTAACCGTGTGGAAGCTATCTGCAAAAAACTGAATGTGGAGACTGCTTACGCATTTCAGGATTTGAACAATGTACCGGGCGTTGTACCGGAAGGAAGGATAAAGCCCTGGGGAACAGGACAGGCAGTTCTCTCTGCGAAAGAGTTGATTCACGAGCCGTTTGCTGTAATCAATGCAGATGATTATTACGGTAAAGAAGCATTCCGTCAACTTCATGACTGGCTGGTGCTGAATCATGCAGATAATGCAATCGCAATGGCGGGATTTATTCTGAAGAACACGTTATCAGATAACGGTGGAGTCACCAGAGGTGTGTGCAAAGTGGCGGAAGGCCATACTCACATCACCGATGTAGTGGAGACCAGTAATATTATTAAGACAGAGGATGGGGCAGAAGCTGATGGAAGGAAACTTGATCCTGAGTCTTATGTGTCTATGAACTTCTGGGGATTCCCGGCAAAGGAAGGATGTGCTCCGGCATATCTGGATGTTCTGGAGCAGGGCTTTAAGGAGTTCTTTGAGAATGACGTGAAGGCGAATCCTCTGAAAGCAGAATATTTGTTGCCAACCCATATCGGCGGCTTGCTCAGAGACGGGAAGTATACGGTGAAGGTGCTGGAAACCAAGGACAAGTGGTTCGGTGTTACCTATAAGGAAGACAAAGAGGCTGTGGTTCAAAGCTTTAAGAAGCTGATCGAGGATGACGTGTATCGGGAAGAACTGTACAGCGATTTGTGAGAATATGAATGTTAGCGTAAAATTTTTGTAGGAAAATAAAATAATAATAAGAGAGCACCAAATTTGTGTTAGAATTTAATCACGACAATAAACCAAAACACAAAGGAGAT
>JGI24709J26583_10002117_pt1 | contig 16556 bp, 10 predicted proteins | sample BioPla2DNA1_FD_26583 | JGI IMG/M metagenome (IMG submission 26583) | reverse complement strand
TAAATATTTTAGAGTCATATGAAAATTATTCAGCACTTCAATGTCAGAATGATCTATGGTGAAAGCCATTTCATAAGCTTTTAAGGCTTGCAATAGATGTTTTTTTCCGAAAGTTGAGCCTGCGGCTATGCCTTTTTGAAGATAAAAGGCTCCTGCTTCTATTAAGAGCGGGTATTTTATATCTTCAATTTTCTTGGCTGTCTCGATAATCTCTGGCTGATCCTCTCCGTGAAGCCGCTGAAGGTTGTTTATTAGGGTGTCAGAGTCGCCGAATCTCTTAACTTTTGCTAAAGAAATAGCTTTCATCAGTTCCATCGATAATGGCAAATTTTTAATTCTTTTGTCGCGGTTTTCAAACAGTTCTAAAAGCAGACTGTAAGAGGCATTGCTCCAAGCATTTTCTACATCTTGTACGAAGCTGTTATATTCCTCTTCGGGTATGGGATAAACTTGGGTAATTGGTGCCAGTATTTGGCGCTTCTGTAGAAGTTTTTCTTTTTTGATTTCTTCAATTGTTTGGCGAAATTCAGCAGCGCCTTTTGGATCATTGATTTGAGTACGGCATTCAGCAAGACCTATTAACGGCAATGTCGAATCAGGGAAGAGATGAGCTGCCTTGGCGAAATGGCCCTCAGCTTCGTTGGAAAGTTGTCTTATTCTCTTTGAGAAGGTGATGCTGTTAGCATTTTTTTCCAATATAACTTTATCTTCTTTAATTTTTTTTAGAAGACTGTTGCCTTTATAAAGAAGATTGTCAAAATAATGTTTTTTTGCCGTAGCAGCCAAGGAAAGGTATTTTCTATCCTCGCCATATAGCTCTTTTAAACGGTCAATAATAAAATGACTTTCTTCAAACTTCCGTTCTTTTTCAAAATCATTGTAAAGTTCTTCCAAAACCGTGATATCTGGTTTGAAATTCTGCTTTATATAGTCGTTGATTATCTTGTTAATAGCGTTCGCATTTCCGTTAAGGACTGCGAACTTTATAGAAGACTTGAAATTTTGCGAATTCATGTGAATCTTTCTACTGTTGCTTATTAAGGTGAAAATAAGCTATCATTTTAATAGAGGTTTGAAAAGAAAAGGAGAGGCAGAAAAATAAAGATGCTCCCTACTAACAGATATTTGCCATTTATACTGATTTTCGTCTTAGTGACTCCTATGATTTTCTCTGCTGTTTTCAGGGAAATACCTGTGTACAATGAATGGTATTTGTCTGATTCCAACTATAGACCTTCAAGACCTTTTTTTATTATAAACGATCTTGATTTCTTCATCAATGAATGGGAGAAAGCTGGCTTCAAAGAAGATTATCCACATATAGATTTTGCAAAGTTTTCGATATTTGTATGGACTCCAGGGGCGACTGTGAAAAATTATGATCAGGTGCGTATAGAAAAAATCATTCACTTGCAAGATGGATTTATAGTCTTGATGGATCCATCTAAAGCCAAATCGGGACGTGGCTTTTCCAGGCCTGTTTTATTTACCCTGGTTCCGAAAATTCAAAAATCAGATGTCTTTATCTATGACATTATTTATGATAACCGTGGAAACATTAAAGATTATGACTTGAAATACACTCTCTGGAACATGGATGGCCTGCGAACAACCCCTATGGTAGTGTTAAAGCTGGATCCTCCAGAGAAACCGACTGTTGCTTTAGCTTCTATGAGCAGGGAAGAAAAGGTTAAGGCGGGCATTATTGCTGCTCCTTCTGTTTCTTCTCAGCCAACTGCAGTGTCTGCTCAAACGCAATCATTCTCTGAGAACAGAACGAAGACTCCTGCAACACAAAGCATACAGGTCTCTGCCCCCACCGTCAGAACCTCTTCTTATAGGCCGCAAACGCAAATGAACACTACAACGCCAAACACTGTTTATAGTCCTGGAGCTTCGACAACCACATACAGTTCAAGAACTTCTGCAACTTCACAGGTTTATTCGAGACCAGCAGGTTCTCAGCAGAATACTAGAACTTCTGCTTCTGTTGCTAAGCAAAAATCGCCTATGACCTTGGAAGAAATGAATACTTCTCAAAGCAATGAGCTTATAGCTCCTCCAGGAATGACTGATGACGGGCTTTTCGGTTCAAAGTTTGATATAGAGTTTTGAGCTGTTTCAGAGTTGATTAAATAAAGAGTTTTTTTCGGAGAGGGATATGATTCAAGTCTACAAAGGTGACGGAAAAGGAAAAACTACTGCTGCTATAGGCCTTATAATAAGAGCCTTTGGACATGGGCGTAAACCGGCTATGGTTTTATTCGACAAAGGAAGCATTAACTATAAGCATAGTGAGCTGATTATTTTTGACAGACTAGGTATACATTACCATATAACCGGTTGTGAGCGCATGAAACCTGACGGCACATTCCGTTTCGGAGTGACAGAAGCTGATAAGCGTGAAGCCAAACTTGGGATTGAATATGCGAAAGACATCATCAAAAATAAGAAATATGATCTTATAGTATTGGATGAAATTCTTTCAGCTGAATCATACGGTCTTCTTTCAACCGAGGATATTCTGGGACTCCTGGAACTCTATGACGGCAAAATAGAGCTTGTATTGACGGGCAGAACAGACAATCAAATGATTCTGGACAAAGCTGATCTTGTAACCACTATGAAAAAGACCAAACATTATTTTGACGAAGGACAAGAAGCACGCCCAGGAATTGAATATTAGCGCTGTGTTTCAGCTAAGCCCTGATTCCTTGGAGTTTAGTGCTTTGGCGATGTGGGGGAAGAATCCATTATTGGTCCGCCAGAAGAATATCTTTGTCCCAAAGTTTCCTTGAAGTTTTTCTTGTCATTTGCATGCCTATAGGCTTCATCGTAAGAAATTCTCCTTGCTATGACAGCATTTTCTAAGCATTTGTCAAGAGTTATCATGCCATCTTCTGTGCCGGTTTGCATCAAAGAGGTGATTTGTTCAAGTTTGTTATCTCTTATACATCTTCTTATGGGAAGAGTGCCTATAAGGACTTCATAAATCAATACTCGGCCATCGGCAAGGTATGCAGGTACCAGTCTTTGTGAGATAATAGCTCTAAGTGTTGTGGACAGCTGCATTCTGATCATTTCTTGAATGTTTCCTGGAAAGCTTCCTACAACGCGGTTTACAGATTCATAAGCGGAGTTGGTGTGAAGAGTAGAGAAAACAAGGTGGCCTGTTTCAGAGGCGGTTAAAGCGAGTTTCATGGTTTCAGGGTCACGCATTTCTCCTACCAAGATTACGTCAGGGTCTTCACGTAACGCGCTTCTCAAAGCGTTTTCAAAAGAAAGCGTATTAGAGCCCAGTTCTCTTTGGTTAACCACACATCTTTTATGGGGGTGGATAAATTCTATTGGGTCTTCAATTGTCATTATATGTTGGTAGGCTGTTCTGTTGATATGGTCTATTAATGCGGCTAATGTTGTTGATTTACCTGAGCCTGTTGCGCCTGTAACCAAGACCAGTCCTGACTTGTTAGAGCAGATTTGCTCGCTGATAGATTCGTCAAGACCTATTTCTTTGAATGTTGGCACAGAATTAGGAATCATCCTGAAAACTCCGGCCATACCATTCTTTTGCATAAAGACGTTAACTCTGAAGCGTGTTCCGTCTTCAATTTCGTGTGAAAAGTCAAGTTCCATCCTTTGTTCAAAAACGCGTTTTTGTTCTTCATTCATAATGGAATAAAGAAGGAAACGGCTTTTTTCAGGGGTGACTGTTTCCGCTTGAGTTCTTATAAGCTCGCCGCTGACTCTAATAGAAGGAGGCAAGCCTGATGTCAGATGAAGGTCTGAACCTTTTACTTCTCTTAGGTAGTTCAAAAGGTCTCGCATGCTGGAAAGAGCTCCAATTATAGCAGAAGGTCTTAAAACTTTCTTTTGAACCGTGACATCGGACATAATTTCATGGGTTATGCTTCCTTCCTTTAGAAGGGCGTCCAACTGTTCTGGCGAGTATTTTGATACTGTATTTACAAACTTTTCTTGTTCTAACTCTGTAGAGGAGTCGTAAAGGTATAGAAACGATGAAATACCTGGATAATCGCGTCTTTTGAATATTTCTCTTGACCAGTAGGCAATGTCTTTGTCTCTGTCAAAGCAGGAAAGCACAAGATCTTTAAGAAATGCTTCACGCGGATGTTTAGATAAAGCTTCAACTATTGTGTATCTTATTGTAGTATCACGGTCGTTCAACTTTAAAAGCAGCATGTTAGCCATAAGATCAAAGTTTTGCAATTTTGCGAAAGCTTCTATGGCACAGATTTTTATCAGAGCCACTTTGGAGTTGTCTATCATGTAGAGAAGAGGCCTCAGAGCATCGCTTGAGCCGATTTCTCCCAACACCTCGATTGCTTGAATTGTCAATTGAGGATTCTCATCATCAAGTATTCTTAATAGGTGTTCAAGTGATATTACACCTAAGCTTACCAAGACAGATTTTGCATAGTTTTGTATAAAGACTATGTCGCTATTAAGATACTTAATTATTTCCGGCACTATTTCAGGTCTTCTGACTTCAGAATAGGCGGTTAGTATAAAATAGGCCGTATCCATGTCTGTACGGTTGAAAGTGTTTTTCAAAAACTCTACGACTTTTATTCCCATGGTGATGCCCAGATAACGCATTATAATTAGTTTTGCATGTCTCGCTGATGAAGCGAAAACGGAGAGCAAGGGTTTGAGGGCCTGCTCTCTCCATTTGCATAGAGCTTTTAATGCTTCTTCCCTGAGTATATCTGAGTCGTCATTTATAAATTCAATTAAGTGTTTGATTGCGATTTCGCCGCACATTTCGCCAAAAGCGGCTGCAATATAGGGTTTAAGATAGCCTGTCGGGTCGCTCTCAAGCATTTTTTGAAATAAGGGGCCTGCTGAGTTTTTAACCACCAAAGGAATTAGCTTCATACACTCGTATTTTGCTATTGTGGAAGAGGTTTGGAAAAATTCTTGGATGATAGGGTATATGCCTTCGCCTTTAGATATTAAAAGTTGCTTTACAGCATTTTTTACCAACCAGCTGGGGTCTGTTATTAGTGGCAGCAGGGCTTTTATTGCTTCAGGAGTATCGGACTTGCCTACTTTGTCAATGGCTGTGATTCTAATTTCATCACTTTCTTTGCTGTTCAGAAGCTGGTAAACCTCATTTTCTTCTAAAAAGCCAAGTTCTATTAGAGTAAAGTAAGCCCAAAATCTGACTTGCGGTTGATTGGAGAGTCTAAATGGCGATAGAACGCTCTTAAGAACTGTCGGATATGCTGAAACAGTCTGAACTGTTTTTTTCTGGATACTTTCATGTTTGGAGGAAACAGCTACTGGAAAAACAGCAGCTATGATTCGTCTCTGATTCTGAGAGTTTTGAACCTGCAAGACTTCTTCCAGTTTGGAGATTGCCTGCTCATTTTCTAAAAAATCCGAGCTTTTCAGTTTATCCAGAATACTTAAGGTAATTTCTTCAATCATGGCTCAGGTGCCTTTCAGACTGTAATTTCCACATGATGCAGTTTGGATTGTACAACACTTTGTGTAATATAGCAAAATTTAGTATAATTCGAAGTATCGTTGGAAGAATATAACAAATTTTCTTTTGATTTGTCATCTTGCAAGAGGGCAGATAATTTGAAGATAACAAGTATAAATAAAGTAACTGGACGTAGAACTGGTATGGCTATAATGTTAGCTTTGCTGGTTTTTATGGTTTTATCTATTCTTGTTATGCACTTTTTTACAGTCAGCCAACAATCAAAGTATTCTTCTTATAGATTTATGCAAGCGGAGATTGCCAGACAGCTTGCTTTCTCAGCTCAAGACGAAGCTTTTTCTATTCTTAAAAACTCATTTATTTTTAGAGACAGCCCAACTGATTATTACCAAGCTGTTCTCACACAAGAAGCCAGAAACAAAGAAATAGAGATTAAAACTCCTCAGACGGAAAACAATCTTTTGCCTAAGAAAATGCTTCTGAAAACTACTTTCAGGATAGCAGATTTCAAAAACACTAATCATGAAGGCGTATCTTTTTCCAATAATCGAGAAGGCATAGGCACTTTGGAGATTAAGACTGTTGTTCAGCCTGAGAAGGAGGAGAAAGGCAAGCATTTAAGCGGTGGCTTAGCTACTGTCATCAGACACTACGATTATAAAGTAATTACAATGATGTCTGACAAACAAGATCCTGCTTACAGAGATTCAGGACGTTATAATGGCAATCAATTGCTTGATTATGTTTTATTTGTAAGAAATGCATCTGACAATTTCAACAGCTTGCAAGGAGCTTCTCTTAACCCTGGAAATCCTGATGATTCCCGAGAATTCGGCGCTATGTCCTCTGCTCTGGACATAACCGTTGATACTGGTTCTTCCGAAAATTTTGGAAAAGTTGCTTTTGCTACCAGATGGACTCATGAGCAGAAGACAAGGATAGGAGAACTCTTATATTTCAACCTCCCCAAGGACAATCCCTTGGTTAATCTTGATGAATCGCCGGTAAAAATAGATGAATTGAATAAATCTAATATTGATGCCTTCTTCCCGGCTTTTTTAGATGCTGTAAGGCAAGCTGTTTCCGAAAAAGGCGGAAATTTTATAAGCGCATCTGGTTACAAAGCTCATGTTTATGAAGTAAAGCGGCCTTTAATGAAAGATTTCTTTACTGCAGAACCCCAGGCTAAGGATGGAAAGATTCCAAGCAATCTTCGCATTATAGCGGCTATGACTTCATACTATCTGCTCGCTAAAAATCAGTTTCCCTCTAATTCTCCAGATCTCATGGCAATTTTTCCAGGCACTTATAACCCTCAGATGAGCTTTTTATTCGAAGGACAACCTGTTAAAGCTGATCGCTTAAGCCAAATTTTTACTTCTCCGGTAAGCAGAAACTACATGTATTATAGATACATTACTCTTGATATATCTCAAATGACAGTAACCTATTCTTATAAAGCAGGTCTAACCACAAAAACTGAGACTGTAAATATAGGCTCATTGGGAGAAGCGGCCAGCGCTGTGGAAAAATTGGCAAAGCAGCAAATAGCATCTATAGATAACAATGCTTTTTCAGTACAAGGTTTGGGTGGAGATATGAAGTTTGATGTATTAAGAGACCTTTGGAATAATAACGCAAAAGACAGATTCCTTAGACTCGCTATTGATGAAAAGTATCTTCCGGAAGATGGCACTTTCAATCAGGATTACTTTCGTGATTTAAATAATAAACCCTTGAATACTTCTTTTGGCGAGACAAATGAGTTATATAAGGTTCCTCCTCCTTTTGCGAACTTTCAACTTTACTCAAGGCGCGGCTTACGCCTCTCTGAGCTTGAAACAGCGGGGTTCTTGGAGCGAACATCAGACAAAAATATATTAAAACTTGATGGCTTTATTGAATTGTTGCCAGAAGAAGATAAAGATTTTTCCGCCTTTATAACAGACTTTGGCGAGAAAAAGCCGCTTGAAATAGTCGGACAAGGCGGTATAATTGCAAACTACATACGCATAAACTCTTCTGTAACACGAGCTAATGACAATGCTCTTTGTGTCTTCATGTGCACTCCTTATACCCATCAAGGCATTATTTATGTTCAAACAGAAGAAGAAATAAATGCTGTTTTAGTGGCTATGTCAAAAAGACGAAGCTATAATGACACCTTGCTTGAAATAGAAAAAAACATGAAACTTCGTGGAGCTGTTCTTGTTGATAATATGCCTTATTGGGGAACAAATTCTAATAAGAGCGAAATTATTTATGATCAAAGGCTTAATTCTAAAAACTTAAATTTAGTACACCTTGCTCCAGTAATTACCTTTGAGAGAGTAGTTGAAAGAGCCGAAGATGAGGGTATATGAACTTGAGAAAAAATTCTAAAGCTTTCACTATGCCAGAAATTTTAATAGCATTGATCTTTCTTTCTTTGGCTAGCGTGGCTTACTTTTCTTTAAATCGAGCTAATACTCGCACATCTATGAATGCCTACTATGAAATGATGGCATTCTCTTTAGCGCGCGAACCTATAGAAGTATACAGAACCTTGGGTTATGACGTTTTAGCTGAATTGGCTGAAAGAGAAGAAATAGGTATTGCGGAATATCCTATAGGTAAAGACATGCGAACTGCTGTAAAATGCAAACTGGGCGATCAGATGCAATATCCAATTGATGCGGAAAACTTTGAACGGGAGATACTTTTGGAACATGATAAGGGCAAAAAAGATGAAAGAGTGCCTTTTGTTAAAATAACAGTCAACATTTACCCTGTGGAGAATAAAAAAATCTCAAAGTTTATAGTAAAGCCGTTACTTGAGCTTTCTGGAATTGTGGCGAGAAACATAAGGTGAGACAGATAATAGAAAATAAAGGTGTGACTTTTATTGAAATCATGCTTGTTGTTATGTTGCTTGCTATGATTACTGTACCTTTTTATAACATACTGAGAAGCGGAACTGACACTTCGCTTAAGGGTATGGCAAGGGTCGATGTGACTTTAAAAGCCCGTAATATAATGAAACAAGTTTATGCGGATTTGAAGGTTTCTGCTTATCAAATTAACTTTAATAGCCTTTATAATATTACAGATACAATGTACGTATCGGCAGCTGCAAATCCGCCAGATGAATATGTTTTTTACACATATCCTTCACATGAAGCCTTGGATAAAATACTTTTAAAAGATGATGACAATTCAGAAAAATTGCACGAGACCAACTATACTTCAGTAGCTCAAATTGTGTACAGTTTAAAAAAGTCTTCCGACCCAAATGAGCCTTTTTATACTCTCTCCAGAACAGAGACTTTTCAAGGTGAAAAAACAGAGAAAGTATTGAGTGAGCAAGTAAACTATTTTGAAATCAAGCCAGTTTCCTTGAATTTGCCTGGAACAGAAAGATATGTTCAAGGTTTTTTTGTGACTCTTCAACTGGTAGATGTTGTTAAGCATAATCCAAATGCAAAACTCACTATGGAAAAACTGACTAAAAATCAAAAAGATATCGTTTTAGCAGACTTCTTTGATTTAGTTTGTCCAGATTATTTAAATACAAATTTTGCTGTGAAGGCTCCTAGCCTAAATTGGCACAGTTTGACTAAGGAAAATTAGAAGAAATAAAAAAAGCAAATATAGTGCAACGTTTCGGAAAAACTGTTCGTATTACTTAGTAGTGTAAATACAGGAGTAAATAATATGAAAAGAAAATTAAGGTCTATTAGTTTAGTTGTTCTTCTTCTCATGATGACTTTTACTTTGACTGGTTGTGCTCAAGTTATAGGTTTCATCGAGAATATAGTAGGAGTAGTAGCCAATGTAGCTGGAAGGCTTGACGGTTTTTTGGGAAGGGTTATAGAGGCTGCTCCTCGCTTTATTTCCAATGCGGTCAATGTTGTTAATTCTGTCAGGGGTGTAGCTCAGTCTATAGCACAAAATCCGGATCTGCCAGGCGGAATTACTCGCGGGGCTGCCAGAGTTGATGACTTCTTAGATAATGTGGCTGGCAGAATTCCTGGCGGGGTTGCTAATGCTGTAGACATTGTTCAGTCAGCAAGAGGCGGTCTAAGAAATATTGCCAGCGATTTGAATGAATATGAAGCTGAATTGGCAGCTAAACGTCGAGAAGCAGAGCTCAGGGAAGCTCAGCGTGCAGAACCTGCGAGAACCGGCAATCGTACTGGCACCAATGAAAGATTCCAGTTTGAAACTGGCGGAGCAACAGCGGACCCATTCAGTGATAGAGTGGTTCAGCCTAGGCGACAGAGCGATAGAAATGGAGCACAGTCACGGCCAATAACTCAGGACAGAAGCCGTACTAACCGTTCCACAAATCGTACTAGCAACAGAAATAGTGGCAGAACACAAACCCAGAGACCTGAAGTGATAGTTGAAGAACCTGCACAGCCTACAGTTCGTGATCTTCGTCCTGACGAATTGACAGCGCCAAAAGATATGTCTATACAGAATACGCGAAGAGCTCCAGCAATGGACGAAATCGACCGCTTCTATGAAATGGGAGATTAATATAACTAGAGAACAATACGCATAACGAGGCAATACAACAAATATAAGCTTCAAAAAGCTTTTAAGACCCCTGCAAAATAGGTCTTAGAATAGAAAAAAGCGGCTTGGGTAAAACCAGCCGCTTTTTCTTATTTCAGATTTATCAATAGAGTTTTTATATAAGTATATAAGAAGCTTTATTGATTGTTCCGCCAATGATTTCTATTGTTTATTTGATTTATATACATCAAAAAAACTTACGTTCTGAGAGTCTTTCTATTCCTCTAGACAAAGATAACCAGTGATATTTGCGATTTTTAGTATTGAAACTTGCTTGCTGGGATGCTAAGATCTAAGATCTAAGATTTCTCAAAACTAGTGACTGAACCAGAGATATATTGATTAATAGAATTGGAGTTATTGTGAAAAAGATAATAGTTATTTTTCTCGTTTTTCTTCTGCTTTCATACTTTGCTTTTGATTATTATAACAAGTCTTCTTCAGCTAAAAAAGGTCCCTCAGGTTCAAGAGGCGACAGGGGAGGCAGTGTGGCTACAGCTGTTGAAACAGAAATGGCTTCAAGACGCGATATGAGAGACTTGGGCGAATTTTTCGGTTCAGCGGAGCCTTACAGCAAGTTTAATGTAGTTCCAAGGGTCTCGGGCAGAATTAAAAGTTTGAATTATAAACTTGGCGACACAATTAAAAGCGGCGCTCTTGTGGCAGAACTTGAAGACGATGAATATCGCCTGGCTTTGGAGCAAGCTAATGCCTCTTTGGAAATAGCTGAAGCCAACTATAAAGAGAGTGAGACTCTTTTGAAAACAGCAGAGAAAGACCTGCAAAGAATTCAAACGATGCACAAGCAAAAAATTGCTTCAGTGAGCAATTTGGAACAAGCGGAAGCAGCTTATGATAGCAGAAAAGCGAGAAATCTTGTAAATGCGGCTCAAGTTAAACAGGCCCAGACAGCCGTTAAACAAGCAGAATTAAGGCTTGCCTATACAAAGATAGACGCAGTTTGGACAGATGGCTCAGAAGAAAGACTGATAGCTGAAAAGTTTCTTTCAGAAGGAGGAATGGCCAATACAAACTCTCCTTTGGTTTCTATAATTGATATAGCGACTCTTATCATAGCGGTTGATGTCACAGAGTTAGACTATCATAAGCTAAAAAATGGCATGGAGGTTTTTGTAACTTCATCCAGTTATCCTGATAAGCAATTTAAAGGCCGCATAGCAAGGCTTGCTCCTATGCTTGATGTTGCTTCAAGACAGGCTAGGGCAGAGATAGAACTTGAAAACCCTGATTATCTTCTTAAGCCAGGTATCTTTGTAAATGCTGTTGTAATCTATGATACACATGAAAATGTTCTGACCGTTCCTGCTATATCATTGGTTAACCGCAGAGGGGTTCAAGGAGTTTTTGAAATAACTCCGGACAGAAAAAATGCCAAGTTCGTTCCCGTAAAAACCGGTTACTCTACAGGCAAATATATAGAAATAACAGAGCCTGAGAATCTTGGCGAGATTGTAACTTTGGGTTATCACCTTCTTGAAGACGGTGCTGCTGTAAATATCGGCGGAATACAAGAAGCGGGTGCCAAGTCAGACGGAAAAAGAGGAAAACAAGGCGAAGGAAAAATGAAGACTTCAGATGGAGAGACTTCAAAAAAGACCTCTGAAGCAGAAGCTGGCAAGACTGGCCAAAAAAAGCAGGGAGTCTCCAAATGAGTGCAGTCGAAACAGCTGTTAAACGCCCGATAGGCGTAACAATGATTTTATCGATCTTTCTGCTTTTTGGCTTTATAGCATTCAGAAAGCTTCCAATAGATCTTATGCCGGATATTACCTATCCGATGCTTATAATTTCTACTTCCTACTCAAATGCCGGTCCTGAAGAAATTGAGACTCTCATAACAAGACCCATAGAGCAAGCGGTAGCAGCTATTTCTGGGGTAGAGGAAATCAATGCAGCTTCTTCTGAGGGCAGAAGCAATGTCAGACTTTCTTTTACTTGGGGTACAGATATAGATGAAGCTGCAAACGAGGTAAGAGACAAGATAGATCGAGTTATTGGACGGCTTCCTGATGATGTTGACCGTCCCATGATTCGTAAATTTGACTCAGATGCTTCTCCTGTCATAGTTCTAGGTGTTTACGGCGACCTTGATACAAGAGAGTTGCTGGAGTTGGTTGAGCAGCGAATTCAATACCGTTTTGAGCGTATTCCTGGAGTAGCAGCGGTTGAAGCTGCAGGCGGAGATGTCCGAGAAATTCATGTAGCTTTAGATATAGATAAAATGCGCGCAATGAAGATTGCTCCGGACAGCGTTATTTCCAGAATCAGATCAGAAAATATGGACGCTCCTGCAGGCAACGTAGAGCTTGGAATCTATGAGTTCAGATTGAGAACTTTAGGGGAATTCGACAACTTGGAAGAAATAGCTAATTTAGCTGTTGCCGAAAAGGGTTCGAATATAATCAGGCTTAAAGATATAGCCACTGTCAAAGATACTTGGAGAAAAAGACAGCGCTTTTTGAGAATAGACGGAAAGCCTGGGATCACTATAATGATCAACAAGCAATCGGGAAGTAATACTGTCGCAGTTGCTGAGGCTGTAAAGAAAGAAATGGAGCAGATTAATCAGGAAATTCCTCAGCTTAATATTACAACAGTTGTTGATTCTTCCTTGTTTATTAAGCGCGCTATAGAAAACGTTACTTCTTCGGCTCTCATGGGAGGTCTTCTCGCCGTAATAATCTTGCAGGTTTTCTTGATGAATTGGCGAATGACTTTGATTATTGCCATTTCAATTCCTGCTTCTGTTATTATTACCTTTGCTTTGATGTATTTCTATGGATTTACTCTAAATATAATGTCTCTGGGAGGTCTGGCTCTAGGCGTGGGCATGCTTGTCGACAACTCGATTGTTGTTCTGGAGAATATTTTTAGATATAGAGGAATGGGGCATGATAAAATAAATGCTTCGGTTAAAGGCGCAAACGAAGTTATAATGGCTCTGATAGCCAGTACTCTTACAACAGTTGTTGTGTTTTTGCCTTTGGTTTTTACAGAAGGCATGACAGGAGTAATGTTTAAACAGTTGGCATGGGTTATTGGCTTTTCACTTCTTTGTTCGATGGTTATGGCTGTTTTTATTGTTCCTATGCTTTCTTCTTTATTGCTTGCGACACAAGGAGATGAAAAGACTCGCGGCGAGAAATTTGCTGAAAAATTTCACGCTCTAATCACTGGCATTCAAGGAAAGATTTTCTCTTTATTCTTTAATAACAAAGTCTTGGTTTTTGCTGTATTGGGTGTTCTAGCTGGATTCTCTATATTTGCAGGAATTACGGTAAATAAAGAATTGATGCCTACAGCAGACGAGGGCGAGGTCAATATTACCATTGAAGCAGAAGATGGAACAATTTTACCTGTATTGGAAAAAATGGCATATCAAGCAGAGGCAATAGCCAGAGAGTCTGTTCCTGAAGCAGAAATAATATTTGCGGATGGCGGTAAAGGTAGACGTATGACCAACGCGAGTATAAGAATTCCTCTTGTAGAAGAAAAAGAAAGAAGCCGCAGCAGTGATGAAATAGCCAACGATTTGCGCAGGAAGCTGCAAAACATTCCTGGAGCTACTATTCGCACTAGGGGAGCCAGAGGTATGTTTCGTGTTAGAGGCTCTTCTGGTGGTGACAACTTGGAGCTGGTTGTCAGAGGCTATGATATAGAGACAGCCAATGCGCTCGCAGAAGAAGTAAAAAATCTGCTTGAAACTATAGATGGAATTACAGATGCTCGCCTTTCCAGAGATAAGGGAGTCAGGGAACGTTCCATTATAATAGATAGAGACAAGGCAGCGGATCAAAGATTGACTGTTTCAAGAATCTCCAGTTTTTTGGAAACCTTGATAGGTGGCAGAACAGCTGGTTATTTGAGAGAAGATGGCAACGAGTATGCTATTATCCTTAAGGCAGAGAATGCAGAAAGCTTAAGCTTAGAAAATATTTTGAACATGCTTGTTATGGGTTCAGGCGGCAATCCGGTAGTTCTTAAAAATGCAGCCTATATCAAAGAAACACTAGGGCCTACTTCTATTCAAAGACGTGACCAAGAACGAATTATAACTGTAACAGCTAATATAGCTGAACGTGCTGTCGGAGATGTTATTAAAGATGTTCAAGAAAGACTTCACGATCTTCCATTGCCGCCTAATTTCAGCGTGATCATTTCGGGCGATTATGAAGAACAGCAAAAATCATACAGGGACTTAGCCATAAGCTTCCTTCTAGCTGTTTTTCTAGTCTTTATGGTTATGGCTGTTCAATATGAATCATTGATAGATCCGCTGATAGTTATGACCACTGTTCCTCTTTCTCTGATAGGAGGAATCCTGTTTATGTATCTCACTAAGACAAGTTTTAACGTTCAAGCCTTTATCGGTTTCATTATGCTTGCGGGGATAGTTGTCAATAACTCTATTGTCCTTGTAGACCATATAAATGACCTTAGGCGAGAAAATAAAGATGGAAAACGAAATCTTTCCGAGATAGTTCAGGAAGCATCCAAAAATAGAACAAGACCTATACTTATGACAACTCTAACCACTATTTTGGGTTTGGTGCCCTTAGCTATAAGCAGCGGCGAAGGCGGTGAAATGCAGGCTGCAATGGCTGTAGTTGTTATAGGCGGCCTAAGCTTTGCTACTTTAATTTCTTTGTTTGTAATACCCATTATTTACCATGAACTCTACAAAAATAGACCCTACAAAGCAGGAGAACTTGAAAATGCTTGAAAAGATGAATTGTTGCAGAAACTCTATAACATACGTAAGACTCAGACTTGCTCTCTTTATCTTTTTGTTTTTCTTCATCTCCCTTATTAAAGGTTTTGCCCAAGAGTTTTGCGACAGAAAAGGCGAAAAATGTCTGTTCGCAGAAGAGAAACAATTTAACTGGCTTTTTAAGAAAGAGATCATCAATGAGAAAACCTATCAGGGAGATGACCTTTCTCTGAGTTCTGCTATTTCAATTGCGTTGGAGAATAATGAGTCTCTAAAAATAGAAAAAATTTCACCAATTGTTGCTAAAACAAGAATAGAAACTGAAAAAGCAGCTTTTGCTCCTTCCTTTTCTGCATCAGTTTCTGCTTCTAGCAGAAATACAGAGACTCTCCAAGACACAACTTTCAGAAAAAACTCATCAAACTCTAATTCAGCTTCAGCTGAAGTTGTCAAAAAGAATGCTTCAGGGTTGAAAACAACCATTGGATACAGTGCTAGAAGAGATAGGGGAGTTCAACCTTCAGTGCACTCTCATTCTCTAAATCTTAATTTAACTCAACCCTTAAAAAAAGGCGGTTCTAAAGAAGTAAACTTGGTTTCTCTCAGAAGAGCTGAACTAGATTATCAAATTTCAGAACATGAGTTTAATGCTTATCTTTCTTCTTTTGTTTCAAATGTTGAAAGACAATATTGGAACTACTACTTGAGCGTCAAACAACTGGATATAGTGGAAGAGTCAAAGAAGCTGGCAGCAACTCAAGTAATGGAGCTTAGAAAGCGTATTAAAGCAGGAGATAAACCAGAGTCTGATTTGGCGGCTTCAGAAGCTGAATTGGCTATAAGAGAAGAAGACCTGATTGATGCTCAATCAGGAGTTGCTCTTCAAGCCGTATCTTTGAATAGATTATTGGGAATCAGCAAGCTCAACGCTAGCCTGACTTTTCCTCAGATAATAGATTTTCCTCAAGCTCCAGAACTTCCCTTTACAATACAAGAAGCTTTAGAGAGAGCTCTGAAGAATCGTCCTGAGTTAAAAGAAATGGAAGCCCAATTAGAGAAAAATGAATTAGAAGTAGTAGCAACCAAAAATGGTATGCTGCCACGCTTGGACTTTTTTATAAACTTGGGTAAAACAGGTTATTCAAGATCTTTCGGTTCAGCACATCCTTCCTTTTCTTCAGTTGATCCTTATGAAGCTTCTGCGGGGTTTATTTATGAACGTCCATTAAACAGACGCTCTGAAAGAGCTTCTTTAAAAAGAGCCGAACTCTCTTTGGAAAAGCAAAAGCTGGCTTCTGAGAATTTGAAAAACATGATTATTGAAGATGTTGCCAAGGCTTATATAGAGTATTTTAAAAGCAAAGAACAGATATCGGCTACTAATGCCTCATTGTCAAAACAAGCTGAAAAACTCAGAGTTGAAGAAGTTTATTTCAATGTCGGAAAAACAACTGCTTTCCAAGTAATGCAGGCTCAAAGAGACTTAACTGCTGCCAAACATGCGAAACTTAAAGCGGAAGTTGATGCAAAACTAGCTTATTCTAAACTTCTTCACTCAATTGGAATATTGCTTGAATCAGCTAATATCCAACTGCAAAATTAGGGGACAGAGGGTAGGGCGTAGGGTGTCGCCTAAACCAGTGATGAGTGGCGAGTTGAATTGTTAGAATTCAATCTCTCAAACAAACAACTGCTTTAAGCTCTTAATAAATAACTGTTCTTTATCTTTCTGCAGTTTGGCATATCTTTCTGCCTTTGTTATGTTAGCTTGCAAATAAAAATAGAATATAA
>JGI24709J26583_10002112_pt1 | contig 16579 bp, 17 predicted proteins | sample BioPla2DNA1_FD_26583 | JGI IMG/M metagenome (IMG submission 26583) | reverse complement strand
AAAATATTAGACATAGAGCGTTCATTATAGACTATCTAAAGACCTATAATCAAGTAGAAAGCTACATGAAGATTTATCCCGATTCTAATAGGAAGTCAGCCATGACATCTTCGTCAACTTTGCTTAAAAGATATAAGGACTATATAGATACTTATCATTTCTTGAAGGTTAAGCAACAGTTTGAGAAAGACAAAGAGGAAGCTAAAAATTATCTTAATCCTTATAAAGCTATTATTGAGAAAGGAAAGATGGCTTTCAGCCCTGACTTCAAGTATCCAAGTATTAAAAATGAAGCTATAAATGACATATTGGAGATGAGTGGGGGAGGCGTCCTAGCAAGGTATATAGCACAAGAGATGATTAAGGAGTATGGATTAATGCCTTTAGATGACGAAGATAGCGAAGATGACAAAGATGACAAAGATGACAAAGATAGCAAATAAAGGTGGTGACAATAATGTAGAGGTGAGTATATGTTAAATGAAGAACAGAAGAAGATGGTAGAGAGAGAGTATGTAGAAAATGATTTAGTAGGGACCTTTATAAGAAAGTATGGATTAAACTATGATGACTATCATGGATTAGTGTGTGAGTCTTTAATCAAGGCTGTCTTAGCTTACGATGAGAGCCGTGGTAATTTTTCAAGTTTATTTTATTCTATAGCTCGTAATGATGTATATAATGAGAGAACGAGGAACAAGGTCGACTTAGTTGGCATATCTGACACCATAGAGATACAGAATGAGGAAGGTGCAGAAGATTTTTACCTAGAGTCTTTTATGGATGGATTAAGTGAGTCAGAAAAAGAGATAGTTAGGTATCTAAATGATGGTTATAATTACAGTGAGATAGCAAAGCTCACCGGTGTAAGCAATTCAACCATCACCAGAAGGATGAAAGTTATAAGAGAGAAGATTAGAGATTAGGATTACATTATTTGGAGGTGTAATTTATGGATATAGTTAAAAAGCTTGAGGAAGACATAGATAGAGTTGAGAAGACTATAGCTGACCTAGCCAACGAGCTATCTTTAGTTCACCCAGAGGATTTACGAACCAAGAAGGATTATTACGCTGAGTTAGCAAAGTTTGAGTCTGAGTTAACTAGAAAGCGGGGTTTACTTCATAACGTTAAGCAGGATTACGAGTTGAAGAATGATGAAATTAGGGCTCGTATAGACAAGTTAACTGGAGAGGGCAGAGAGGTTGAAGATTTATCTGATGTTTATAAAGAAATTTATGAGTGAGGTGATTTAGCAGATGTCTAAAGCTAGGCTTAGGAAGACCAAGAGAATAAATTGGAAATTTAATGATAAGCACAAGGCTTATATAAGAAAAGCTAAGTATAGTCGAGTTAACGTAGCTGAGGGGGCAGTGCGAGCTGGGAAAACTATAGACAATGTTTTAGCATTTGCTATGGAACTAGAAAGACATCCGGATAAGATTCACCTTGCAACAGGATCAAAAGTTGGTAACGCTAAGCTGAATATAGGTGAGGCTAATGAGTTTGGACTCGAGTATATATTCAGAGGTAGAAGTCGGTGGGGGAAGTTCAAAGGAAACGAGTGTCTATATGTAAGCACAATGGTTGGTGAAAAGATAGTTATATTTGCAGGAGGAATGAAGGCAGATAGCTTCAAAAGCATTCGTGGTAACTCTTATGGAATGTGGATAGCGACAGAGATCAATCTTCACCATGACAGTATGATTAAAGAGTGTTTTGATAGATTAAGAATGTCAAGTAAGGAGAAGGTTTTTTGGGACTTAAACCCCAGTGACCCTAAGCACTCTATATATGTAGATTATATTGACAAGTATGCAGAGATAGAAAGTAAAGGTGAGTTTAGTGGGGGGTATAACTATGAACATTTTACAATATTTGATAATGCTAGCTTAACTGAGGAGCAGATAGCAAACACTCTGAGCACATATAATCCTGAAACTGTTCATTACAGAAGAAATATATTAGGTGAGAGAGCTGTAGCTGACGGGTTGATTTACAAGAAGTTTGCAGACAACCCTCAAAATTACTTCATTAAGTCTACTGAGGTTCCTAAGTTAAGACAGGTAAGCATTGGTGTTGACTTTGGTCAAGGTGTTAAGTCTTATACTGCTTTTGTTGCTGTAGGTATCTCTTATGATAATGATGTATATATATTATCAAGCAAGAAGTTCGCTGGAGAGATAACTGAAGATATCATTGGTGATAGATATGTTAAGTTCCTTCAGGAGGTTGAAGCAATATATGGAATAAGAGTAAGTTACACATATGGAGACTCCGCTAGAACTATGGCAATAACATCATTAAAGAACTCGTTAGCCAAGGCGAACTTAAGTAGGCTAGTATGGCCAAGTAAGAAACTCAGAATAAATGAGAGAATTGATGGAGTAAGTGTTTTAATAAATCAAGGGAGATTATTTTACACTGAGTTAGCAGAGGAGGCTAAGGAGGCTTTAGAGACTTCTGTTTGGGATAGTAGAGAGGGCAAGGAGGATGAGCGTTTAGATGTAGACACAGATGTTATTGACGCGTTTGAATATGGGTTAGAAAGAGATTTACCAACATTATTAAGCTTGAAAATTTAAAAGCAAGGAGGATATATAATATGTGGAATTCCTTTAAAAATTATTTAATTAGGAGGTTAATAGACGTGAATGTAAATGAATTAGATTTTAGTGAGTATGACAACAGTGCAGACGTAGAACATTGGGTTAGTATATACGAGAATAGACCACCATGGGAAGAGTGGAATGACCATGGGCACCAAGTAGTCTTTGGTAGAAACCTAGGTGCAGCTATTGTTTCTGAGCTAGCAAGAAAAGTTACAGTGGAGATGAAGAGTGAGATTATTGGAGGTGAGCGTGGAGATTACTTAAATAAGCAGTACCAACCATTAGTAGAAAGAACAAGAAGAATTGTCGAGCAACTGCTTGTCCAAGGTGGAGGCATATTAAAACCATTTGTCTCTAATGGAAGAATTGGAATTCAGTATATGAGACCAGGTAGTTTTATTCCATTAAGATTCAATGACTTTGACGAGCTAGTTAGCGTAGCATTCCTTGATAAGGTGAAGAAAGGTGATTACGTATATACTAAGGTGGAGACTCATGATTTATCTCATGATGGAATTTACACAATAACTAATAAATTATATTTAGGTCAAGGGATAAAAGGGAGGACTGGCCAAGAGAGACCATTATCAGAGGTTGATAAGTGGGCACATCTTGACCCTGAGTTTGTTTTAGAGGATATTGAACAGCCATTCTATGTTTACATTAAAACTCCATTTTCTAATAATAAAGACATTGATTCAAAATTAGGGGTTAGTGTGTTCTCTAAGATCGAAGGCTTAATTAAGGATTATGATAGGATATACAGTGAAATGATTAGAGAGTATAGACTTGCTGGCATAGAGATCTCCGTTGACTATACTTTAATTAATGGAATAGATCATATAGAGACTAGTGGTAAGAAGATGCCTGGAAAGAGAAAGTTAGGGTTCAAGGAGTCTGAGTTATATAGGGTAACTAATTCGATTCCTGGTGAACATGGAAATAATAATGGAATGAAGGAGTTTAACCCAACAATTAAAGATGAAAGCTACAGAAAAGGCTTAAACGACATTCTAAGAAAAATTGAGTTTAATGTAGGATTGGGTTATGGAGTGTTATCTGATGTCAACTTTGCAGCCAAGACAGCAACAGAAGTAGTAATGGGCAGTGAGAGAACTTATAGCACAGTGGCAGATATTCAGAAGCAAGTTATTAAAGCATATAGAGACATAGTTAAAATAATGGATAAAATTGCAGATTTAGATGAGTTAGCTCCCAAAGGCAATGGTGTTCTAGAAGTTACCTTTGACTTTGACGATGGAATAGTTCCAGAGAAAATAGAGGGAACTAGAACGGCTATTGAAATATCTAATGAGTGATTTTCAATGTAGTGAAAAATTTTAAAGAATTATGTGTAATATATAATGAGTGTAATGAAGTCATTAGCGACGACTTAAAAAGCTTAAATTACATTTTAGGAGGAGTTACAATGAAGAAAGAAGATTTAGTAGCATTAGGATTAGATGACACACAAATCAAAGAGGTTTTCAAGATGAGAGGAATTGAGATCGAGAAGACCAAACAAACTATTGCTGACTTAGAAAACGAGAAAGCTGAGGCTGAGCGCAAGCTTGCTGAGGTTGAGCGAAAGCTTGCTGAGGCAACTGAGAACACTATTTCAGCAGAAGATTTTGAAGCTGTAAAGAATGAGAAACTTGAACTAGAGCAGAAGATTACTGAGATGACTCAAGCTCACCAATCTGAAATAAACGAAATCAAGTTTAATGTTGCGCTTGAGAAAGAATTAATTAAGGCTGGCGCTAAAGATATTAACTTAGTAAAGACTGTAATAGATACAGAAAAGATTAAATTTGAAGATGGTAAGATTGAAGGGCTAACTGAGCAACTAGAGTTGGCTAAAGAGAACTATGATTATCTATTCAGTAAGGAAAGCAAAGGGTTGTCTAATGTAACTACTAAACATAACGATGGAGGTAACAAGATTACTATAGAAGACTTCAAGAATATGACTTACACTGAAAAAAATGAGTTATATAATAAGAATCCAGGTCTTTACAAGAGTTTAACACAACGATAAAAAATAAGGAGATGATTTAAATGGCAATTACAAAGGTAATGGATTTAATTAACCCAGAGGTTCTTGCTGATACGATTTCAGCATCATTAGAGAATGGAATTAAGTTTGCTCCGCACGCTAAGGTTGATACAACTTTAGTTGGAGAAGCAGGAGACACAATCACTAGACCTAAGTATGCATATATTGGTGCAGCTAAGGATTTAGAGGAAGGGGTAGCAATTGACCCTAGCTTAATGAGCATGACTACTACTAAGGTTACTATCAAGGAAGTTGGTAACGCTGTTGCTCCAACAAGTAAAGCGATTTTAACTAACGTTGATGGAACATTGAGCGAGGCTGCAAACCAATTAGCATTATCAGTTTCAGATAAGATTGAGATTGATTATGTTGAAGCATTAGATGAAGCAATTCTAGGTTACAGTGGGGAACCAACATCAATAAGTAATATTATTGATGCACTTTCAGTCTTCAATGACGAAGATGACGAAGATTATATCCTATTTATTAACCCATCAGATTACACAGAGTTGAGAAAAGAGGCAATCGATGGAAACACATTCCTTACTAGAGAGCAGCTTGCTGATCTATTAGGATTGAAGGATATTGTAAGAACTAAGCGTGTTGAAGCTGGCACAGCATATATTCAAAAGGATGGAGCTGTAGAGATCATTTTGAAGAAGACTCCTGAAATCAACACAGGTTATGATGAACTAAAAAGAGTGGTTAACATTGTTATTGACACATTATATGCAGTTAACTTATACAATGACAAAGGTGTAGTTAAGATCGTAGATGGTTTTGAAGCACCTGGAGACGAAAATGGTGACGAAAATGGTGACGGAAATGGTGAAGGACCACCAGAAGGTTAATTGCTGATAATTTAGATATGGGAGGATGATGAAATGGCTAAATATATAGTAAAGCAAGACTTTAGAGATACCCATACTAAAGAAATCTACAAGGCTGGCCAAGAAATCGAGATGACTGTAAAGAGAGCTAATGAAGCTATTAAAAACTTAAAGAAGTATGATGGCGAGTTCTTGGAGAGAGTCGACAATAAAGGTAAGTAATTATGGGGGAGCATCTTTTAAGCCCCCTATAATTTCAAGGAGTTGAGAGTATGGTTGATTACAATTTTTACAAAGAAGTTTACAATGGAATCAGAGTTGACAATCAGTCTCAGTTTAACAGGCTCGCAAGAAAAGCAAGCAATCTAGTTAATCTTCATACATTCAATCGAGCAAAAAGTGTTGAAGATGAAGAGACTAAAGAGCTTATTAAGTTTACCATATGCGAACTCGTTGATAATTGTGCAGACATTGAAAGTGTGGGAAATGTAACTAGTGAATCTGTAGGAGAACATTCAGTCAGTTACAGAGACGTAAAAGAAATCAACTCAAGCAATTATGAAATTATATATAACAACCTCATATACACAGGTCTTATGTATAGGGGGTTTTAGCATGTTCAATGACACTATAACAATATACAATAGATATTACGATTTTGATAAAGACTTAGATGTTTATCAGAGAACTGTAGTTTACGGAGTTTTCTTCAATAGCCAGGAGGGTTATATAAAGAACTCCACAAATAACACATCAGATGACAAGGCTAAAATCTTCATACCATTAAATCATTCCTCTGAAAGACAATTCTTAAATGCTTATGAATTTGAGAATGCTGAAGATAAATCAGCTTACTTTACGCTAGCTCCAGGGGATCTAGTAGTTGAGGGCGAATCACATCTTGAGATTCGATTAGCAAAAGATTTAAAGCATTATTTCACAATGACTACCGTTGACTTTAAAGGCTTCGGAAGCCCTCGAATGAGGCATTGGGTGGTGCATGCTAAATGATAAGATTAAAGAAATTTAGAATTGGTAATGTTGATATGATGTCTAAATCTAGAGGACTTGAAAAAGGTGGAAGAACTCAGAAGTATATTGACCGAAAGGTTCTTGAGTTAAGTGAGAAGTATACACCTAGAGATACTGGTGAGTTAATCAACTCAGCTAGAAGGTCAACTAAGGTTGGTGAAGGTAGCATAGTTTACGACACACCATACGCTCATTCAGTATACCACACAAAAAAGAACTATAAAGGTTCACCAATGAGAGGTGCTTACTGGTTCGATAGAATGAAGACAGATAATGTTGATAAGATAAGAGATGAGGCAGCTAAGGTGGCAGGAGGTAGAAGTGAAAAATGATTATTGACAAGGTTAGAGATTTTATGAGACAATGTCCCTATCTAAATGGAGATAGAAGAGTAAATGTTGACTTCCTGCCTGATAAAGTTTTTGAATATACCATTGACGCTGTACCAACAAACACAACTGTTAAAACATATGCTGATGGAGGCAAGGTTAAGCAATTTACTTTTGTCTTTGCGTCTAAAGAACATTATGGACCTGAAGTTTTAGTGAATATTGAAAACAATGGATTTTATCAAAATGTGGCAGATTGGATAGAAGATAAGTCTAACAGGTATGAGCTACCAAATCTAAGTAAAGATAAGGAACCAATGTTTATGGAAGTTCTAGATAGTGGTTACCTATTTCATGCTGATGAGAATAGAGCAAGGTATCAAATGCAAATAAGATTAGTATATTATCAAAATTAAAAAATAATTTCCAGGGAGGAGCGATAAATATGGAAACACAAAGATTTGTAAGACGTAGTGAAAAGGTCAATTTTATGAAAACGAGTGATGACACTTACAATAGAATGAAATTCTTCACTGCTATGGAAGAGGAGAAAAACCCTCTAGAGTACAGCAGACAATATGTTGACGAATCATTCGAGAGAGTTGATGTTACAGGTATATCATCAGGTGTTTCATTCTCTATGGATGAAAGAACTAATGACCCTGTTCATGATGTAATTGTAGATATCTTTGAAAATGAAAAATTAGGTTCAGATGCTACAGTTACTATTTTATCAGTAAATTTCACAAAAGAAGTTCCTGTTGAAGAAGGAGATTCAGGTGTAGCGTACGAAGCAAAAGAGAGAGTGTTTAGTTTAATTCCTGAGTCCGAAGGTGGAGAATCAGAAGTTTACACATACTCAGGCACACTTCGCGCACAAGGGACAACTAAGCAGGGGATTGCTGTGTTTGCTGAGGATGCCCCAACTGACCAATTAGAAGAATGTACATTTTTACCATTATAATATAACAAATAGGAGGACTATATAATATGAGTAACGTAAGAGTGTTTAATTTTAAAGAGAAAGATTATCTGACATTAGAATTGAATGGAGTAAAGTTCGAGGTAGACACAGCTGACCAGGTCTTCATAGAAAACCTTAAAGCATTCGGACTTAAACTACAAAATATGAGTTCTAATGAAGCTTATGGCGAAGATGTTAACTTAGAGAACATTGATTTAGAAAAGTTGGCAAAATTCAACAATGAAGCTATTGAGCTATTTGTCGAAGGTATAGATAACTTATTGGGAGACGGAGCAACTAAAGAAATCTTTGGTGAGCGCGAAGTCAACTTTGAAGACATAGCTGAGTTAGGATTCTTCATAATCTCAGAAATAAATAATTATTCAGAAAAGAAAATAGCTGATAGACATAAGGAGTTATTAGAAAAATATAGCCCTCGCAGAATAAGGAAATAATAAAATGAATATTCTAGTTGATAAAAACCCCACCAGTGTCGTTATAGGTGGGGTTGAACATACTATCAATTGTGACCATAGAACATCAATATTGTTTGAAATGGCTATTAAAGATCCAGAGTTAAGTGAAATTGATAAATTGTTTATTGCACTCAATCTTTACTATGATGACATACCAGACAATATTGAGGAAGCGTGGAGCGCTATTTTATGGTTTTATACTCTTGGAGAATTAGATGGCAAAGTTGACAAGGGCGAGGGTGGTTCAAATATTAACAATAATCCGCCAAAACTAAAGGAGGAGGTATATTCATTCGAACATGACGGTGATTATATCTTCTCCTCTTTTTTACACGCTTACAAGATTGACTTAGCTAATGAAGATTTACATTGGTGGACTTTTATGAAGCTGTTTAACACTCTCCCAGAGGATACAATAATGAAAAAGATAATAGAAATAAGAAGTACTAAAATTACATCAAGTATGTCTAAAGAAGAGAAAGCTAATTGGAGAAAACTTAAAAGAATGTACAGATTGCCAGTTAGCAAATCACTCAATGTTGACAATGGTGAACAATTTGGGGATGCTATAAGTAATCTGTTTTAATGGGAGGTGAGAACAAAATATGGATGGAAAACTAATATTTTCAACGGCTATTGATACATCAGGATTTAAGAAAGGTGTATCTTTGATGAGAACTACAGGAACAAAAGCTCTTAAAGCTGTAACAACTGCTACTGCAGCAACAGGGGCGGCTATTGGAGCTATGGGGGCATATGCAACCAAAGCAAGCATAGAGTTTGAGAGTGCTTTTGCTGGGGTTAAAAAAACAGTAGAAGCAACTGAAGAAGAGTTCAAGCAGTTAGAAAAAGGCATAAGAGAAATGTCTAAGGTTATGCCACAGAGTGCTAGTGAGATAGCTGGGGTTGCTGAGGCAGCTGGACAGCTAGGAATTGAAACTGCTAACATTCTGGGGTTTACTAAGAGCATGGTTATGTTAGGTGACGCTACAAATATGACATCTGATGAAGCTGCTACTGCTTTAGCTCGCTTGGCTAACATTACTGGCATGAGTCAACTAGACTTTGATAAACTTGGGTCCTCAATAGTTGAACTAGGTAACAACTTAGCAACTACTGAGAAAGAAATAGTTGATATGTCCTTAAGGTTAGCTGGTACAGCCTCACAAGTTGGGATGACTGAAGCCCAAATATTAGCATTAGCAGGAGCGATGAGTTCTGTAGGTATACAAGCGCAAGCTGGTGGAGGCTCCATGTCTCGAGTAATGCAGAAAATTAACACAGAAGTGTTATCTCTTGGCGACAACTTAGATGGGTTTGCTAAGATATCTGGGATGACTTCAGACGACTTTGTAAAACAATGGTCTAAAGATCCTGCAAAAGCTATTAGTAGTTTTGTTAAAGGCTTAGATAAGATAAATAAAGGTGGAGGAGACGTTGCTTCAACTCTTAAATCATTAGGCATAAGTTCTACACAAGAGATTGACACACTATTGAGGTTATCTGGAGCAAGTGATGTTCTTGTGGATTCATTAAGAATGTCAAATCAAGCGTGGAAAGACAACACTGCATTAGTAGATGAGGCAAATCGAAGATATGAAACAACCGAATCAAAGATAGCAATGTTGAAAAATAGATTCAAAGATTTAACTATATCAATTGGTGATGAGTTGAAGGGTGCCCTATTAGGCAGTATGGATATTGTAGTAGGATATACTGAGCAGATATCAAATGCTTTATCAAAAGGTGGTATCGCAGAGGCTATTAGAGTTTTAGGTGGAATATTTGCTGACGTGTTCACTAGGCTTGCTAATGAAGCTCCAAAAATGTTGAATATTGTAGTCGGTATGATTAATTCACTAATTAATGGAATAAAGAGCAATAAGGCCAAAATATCTAAATCAATGTCTCTATTAGTAACAACATTTATTGGAGCAATATTGAAAATTATTCCAAATGTAGTGTCGATAGGTGTAGATATAATGACTGCTATAATAGATGGGATATCAAGAGAATCTGGAAAGTTAACTCAGTTAGCTTCAGATGCCATGAAAACCATTATAAATAGTATAATGAAAAACTTACCTATATTGATTTCTGCTGGAGTAACAATTATACAAAATATAATAAAGGGATTAGTAAGTGCTATACCAATGATAGCTTCAGCAATCTCAAGTGTGCTGAGTGCACTTTTATCAGCATTGATTAAATTGACACCACAACTAATAACATTAGGAACAATAATTATAAGAGAGATACTGTCAGGAATTAGCAAGGCGTTGCCATTATTAGCTAACGCTGCCTTAATAATTATACCACAATTACTAAGCGCAATAGTTTCAATGTTACCACAATTAGTAGATATAGGTGTTCAGATAATTGCCACAATTGTAAACACTATTGTGCAACTGGCACCACAAATATTGGCAGCTGGACAATCTATAATAATGAGTTTAATAGATGGAATTACTAGATTAATGCCAACATTGATTAATGCAATAGCTATACTAGTGCCTATGATTATTCAAACTATAGTGAGTATGGCACCTGCTATTATAAGTGCAGTCTTTAATATAGGAATGCAGTTATTGGATACAATGATAAAGCTAATGCCAGCAATAATATCAGCAATTATGGAAGTAATAACAATGGTTATTCAGACACTAGCAAAAGAAGCACCCAGAATAATTGGTGCTATATTAGACATGATGATGATAATAGTCAGTACTATGTATAAATATCTGCCTACCATGTTAGAGGCAGTCGTTTCAATAATCACATCATTAATAAAAGCAATAGCAGAAAGGGCTCCTGAGATAAGTAATGTTATTATTGATGTACTGATATTGCTAATAGAAGCTATTGGAGAGTTCTTGCCTAAATTAGTCTTAGCAGGGATGAATATTATAATGAGTTTAATATCAGGCATAGTAGAAAATGTTGACCAGATAACTGCAGTAATAGTTGATACAATGATGGAAATAGTAAATATTATACTTGAAAACCTACCTATGTTATTAGAGATGGGTATACAAATAATTCTAGCATTGATTGATGGAATAGTTGAAATCCTACCAGAATTGATGGATACTATAGTGGACACTGTTATCCAGCTAGCTGATGTCATCATAGATAACTTGGATTTAATTGTAGATGCTGGGATATCATTACTAATGGCACTAATTGAAGGGATAATAGATCAACTACCTACCCTAATTAAAGAAGTCCCTAGAATAATAAACACTTTTGTTGATACCTTACTTGGAAATCTTGACAAGATAATAAAGGCGGGATTTGACATAATTCTTGCATTGATAGAAGGATTAATAAAGGCTATTCCTGAAATAATTAAGAATTTGCCACAAATAATCAAGGCTATATTAAATGTTCTTATGCTTTATAATTGGGTTAATGCCGCTAAGGGCATAGGGAAAGACATAATTAAAGGTATAATAAATGGATTTAAGAATAATCTAGGTACATTAAGAGATGCTGTTGGAAATATTGGAAAAACAATATTCAATGGTATAAAGAAATTCTTCAAGATAAAATCACCATCTCGACTAATGGAGGACCAAATAGGTAAGAACTTGACGTTGGGTATAGGTGTTGGTATAGAAGATAATGTACCAGAAGTCTTAAAAGGTATAAAAAATAAAATGCCCAAAATAACAGAGACTATGAAGACTGCTGTAGGAATCAATCAAAGCAAGGTTGGTGGATATAGTTCAAATCCAAGCTCAACTAAAAACTCTGTAATGGGCACATCTGAAGAGTTTGCCTTAGCTGGCAATGTCAACACAGTAATCAATATTGATGGGCGAGAAATTGGTAGAACTGTTACACCATATGTAAGTGAAGAGATAGAACTTAGAAACAAGAGGAGGAGATAGAATGATAATCAACAACAAAAGCATAAAAGAGTTTGGTGCCAATTTGTTATCAAGATTTATACATCCAACTAAAATCTCATATAATCTATTGACTCCTGATGACAGCTTAGTTAACGTGGTTGGCAAAAGAAGATATGGGCAAAAACAATTACAAGTATCTATTGAATTCTATGGAAGTAGAGCTCAAATAGAGCTTAATAAAAGTATGTTCATGCAAGAGATATTGAACGAACCAGTAATTCAATTTAACAACATTCAGAACAAGAAATATATAGGCTACGTTGATACTGTTATGATTCAAGACCAACATTACATGTTTGAAGTGTTGGAGTTCTCAATGCAGGTTCACGAAGAGAGTCATGAGATAGAAAATAGATTTGACAGTGAAATAGATATACATTTATCAAGCACTATGGAAACTCCAGCAATCATTGAGATAACTCCGCTAGCTGACATTAGTAGTGTTAAAGTAGAAGGGTTTGATGAGGATATAACCATCAGGAATCTTAAAAAAGGTATCCCTGTTATCATAGATGGTAAGAGGTTGCTAGTTACTGAAGATGGAGTAAATAAATTTAAGGATTATGACTCATGGATATTCCCTTCTTTGAAGATTGGCATAAATAATATACGAGTATCAGGTAACACATCAAACAGAATAATTTATAGTCCGAGGTGGTTGTGATGATTAAAATATATAACGTTGAGAGAGAACTAATATCAACCACAAACAAATATAACAACATGGAGATACAAAGAGAAATAAATCAAATCGACAAATTGAGATTCTACACTGACAAAGAAACAGGTGGAAAAATTAAACTTGAAGGCTACATTGAGATAAATGAGGGAGTTTTTGTAGTAAAGGAGAACGCTCTCTCAGTCAACTATAGCATACTGGCTCACATGGACCTCGAAGAGTTTGATGAAATTATTCTTGAGCTCAAATTAGAGCGAATGACATTAAATGAAATGATTGCTGAGTTGACTGAGGGAACTGGGTGGACAATAATTGGAGATAGCGATGAAAGAAAGACAATAACTATTGATGGTCTTTCAATAATAGATGCTATCTTTAGATGTGTTAATCTATTCTCATACGAAATAAGATTTAATAACATCAAGAAAGAGATAACTATTGGTGAGACAATTGGAGAAGATAGAGGTATATATTTTCACAGTGATTTAAACCTAAGATCTCTAAATATGAGCAGTGACACATATGATTATGCCACAAGATTGATACCAAAGGGAAAAGAAGGCTTAGGTATCGAGTCAGTAAATGATGGGGTTCCATATGTAGAAAACTATACATTTAGCAATAAGATAATAACAAAAGTCTGGAGAGATGAACGCTACACAATAGCAGAAAATCTCAAAGCAGCTGCTGAAGCTAGGCTTGCTGAGATAGCTAAGCCAACGAGCTATCTTGAGTGCTCTGTTGCTGACTTAAGTTCACATAGTGACTATGATTTCTTTAGTTATGATGTAGGTGATTATATCTTCTTAATAGATAGAGATTTAGATATAAAAGAAAAGTATAGAATAGGTTCCATTAGACTATTCCCTAAAAGTATTGAAGATAGCCTTGTAGTCATAGAGAATAAACAAAGAAGTGTCAATGATACGATAAGATCCCAAGATGAGAAAATAGAGGAACACTCAGAGGACCTAACTAACTATGATAACAGGTTGTCTAAAATAGAAGACATCTTGGGGATAAATCCTGATGGTGACTGGGGCGACTGGGATGATGAACCAGGAGGACCTGGCTTCCCTGGAGAAGAACCAATTTATTACAACCCAACACAATTAGTGAGCGCTGTGCCAAGCCTTAAAATAGGATTATCTTCTTGGGTCGATATAAACAATAGAGACTCTGTAGACCACAACTCAAATAGACAGGTTGTAGGAGTGTTAGATTACTTCACAAAAAACGTAGTATACTCACAAAATGAACTAGATAGAAGGCCAACCTTAGTAAACAGAGATGGCAGAAGATGGCTAAGCTTTAATCCGGATCCTATGACTCTAAATAGATGGTCAGGAAGCAAAGAGGATAGACCTTCCTCTTCTATACAACAACATGGGGAATATATGTTACATCTAAATTCAGGGCATCCTATAAAATCCATATTTATTATATATTACGATAGGACTCCAGAACCCCTTAATAACTACACATCAGGTTCAGCAGCAAGTTACTTTAGAACGGGAACAAGTTGTCCGTTGGGACACCCATTCTCTAACCTGCGTCAAACAAGAAGTAGACCATGTGTTACAATAATCCCAATTATAACTGATCATTCATTCGTAGCTGAAAATCAAGTGAACGGATTTAATTTTAATCCACCTGGGGATAGTGATAGATTAGTACGCCCTGTTAATAGAGTTAGAGAAAGAGCAGTTGCTGTACACAGAAATGTTAAGCTTGGAGAAAGTATAAATCTTGCTAATATTGGAATGAACAAAGAGAATTATGATGACTATGTAGCATCAAACATAACTGCTGATCCCGGCGGTTATTTAAGTGGTTCTGGCGGTGGCCGTGGTGAGTTCTACGAAATGAACGCATTTTTCACAGGGGAAATAGCAGAAATAATTCTACACACTAGAGAACTAGATGCTAATGAAGTAGCAACTCTCAATGAATATGCAAGAATGAAATATTCTTTATAAGGAGGAAAATAAATGATAAACTTTAAGAATTTTTACAAAAGAGTAAACTTCGATATAGATTATTATGCAGAAGAGAGATTCTTCGTTAAGCAAAACGATACGAAAAGTAGAGGTTTCTATGTCAAGATAATTCAAGATGGTAGAGTAGTTAAACCTTCACAATATGAGAAATTAACCTTTTACGGAAGAAAACCTGATGGAACAGATATATTCCAGGATGGAGTTTTAGATGGTGGAGAATTTAGAATAGATCTTCCTAATCAAGCCTTCACAGCTCCTGGAGATATGAGATCTGAGTTCTCACTAAGAGGGCCAAATGGGGAACTAATTTCAACTAAAGACTTTACAATAACAGTAATTGAGTCATTCCCAATGGACCCAGTAGAAAGCACAGATGACTTTGGTGCACTCCAGTCCGCCTTAGCACAAATCGCTGGGTTCGCTGGAGAATTACAAGACGTTCAATTATTCGCTGAGTCAATCAAGGCGAACTTAGGCGAACTAGAGGACCTAGACACTGACGTCAAAGAGAACGTTGTGGCAGCTATTAACGAATTAAATGGCAAGATTGATAATGTTCTGGACTCTGAAGAATTAGAGACATTATTAAATGCTAAAGTTGACAAGGACACCCTAGGTGACATAAGTCAGCTATTAACTGAAGAAAAGGAAGTAATTGTAAATGCTATAAATGAATTATTTGAAGATATTGAAGAAATTAGAAGCGTATCAGACATAGGTGACCTTTTACAATTATTAAACTCTAAAGCTGACAAATCTACCACGGGAGACATAGCAAACCTTGTAGATTTTGAGGATGAAGAGATTGAAATAAATAACTTAGTTGAGGCTGTTAACTACACTTACCAACTGCTTATTGACTCTTTTGCGAGCTTAGGTGAGATAAATCTAGAAAGCTTTGCTCTCTCAGAGGACCTAGGGGACAAAGAAGAGTTAACGACTGAAGATAAAACAAATCTTGTAAACGCTATAAATGAAATCAACGCAGCGCTTAAAACTGTAGAAAGCGTAACGGACGTTGAACAACTTAGCATCCTTTTATCAGGTAAAGCTGATAAGTCCTCTGTAGGAAACTTGAGTGAACTAAACACTACTCAAAAAAATAACCTTGTAGCAGCTATCAATGAACTTAATTCCATAATCGATGGACTAGAAGATGTAGACTTTACTGAAATCTATAACCTACTAGATGATAAAGTTGACCAGGCGGACTTCGATAACGCAATTTCCATTTTACAGCAAAATATTGATAACGTTGAATTAACTCCGGGGGAAGGTGGCTCGGGTGGCGAGGCTAACTTAGGGAGTCACTCTTCTGATGAAATCATAGAAAATTATACCAATGAGTATAAGGCACAGGTTAATGTCTCTGAAAACTCTAGCGCTACAGCAATGGGTCTGGAACTGCTTATAAATATCTCTGAATCTGAAGTGGAGCGATGGGAGCCTATAGATATGAGAATGCTTCNTGGAGACCTAGAGACTGNTTATCTTGTTGATGGTGCCTTTATCTATGCAAAAGTAATGGACTTNCATGGAGTCGTAGATATACTGGTAGTGGAGAAGTGGTGGGGAGAAGATATGGGTATGAAGTTATACCCTGTGAAGATAATGTCTGCCCCATCTCAAGTAAATGCGTCAAGTGGTAGTGAGGCGTCTGGTTACAGATCTCAAGTAAATGCTAGTA
>JGI24709J26583_10002104_pt1 | contig 16615 bp, 18 predicted proteins | sample BioPla2DNA1_FD_26583 | JGI IMG/M metagenome (IMG submission 26583) | reverse complement strand
AGTCCCTCGGATAACGCCCCGGTATTCATCCCGTTGCTGGAGATCGTAACTGATCCAGTGGTAGCTACCTTTTCCACCAAATCTTGAGCTTGTCCTGCAGTCGTGCTTATTAGCACGGTTTCAGCTATAGTCGCTGCTACTTTCATCTGGACTTGCTCCTCAGTGGCCTTGCTGATCAACTCTGGTTCAGGGGAGGATGACACTACTATGGGGGTCATTTCCTCCATCTCTTCTGCTTGAGAAGACCCATCCGGGGCTGAGTCGAGCTTAACTGAGGTCGCCGAAACCGCCGCTGTCATCTCCTCAGCCTTCTGGTCTGAGCTGGACTTGGACTCTTCCATCATTGAGGTGACCTCAGTATTAACAGTTTCGTCACCGATCGGCTTAGAACCTGGATCGGACGACTGGGGTTTAATTGGTTCCCGACGTTGGGTTACCTCCTGCAAAGTGCTTCGAAAATTGCTTTGGGTATCTGATGAAGGTCTTCCCGGGCGAATAGCTGCTTCAGGTGGCTTATTGGCTACAGTATTGAAAATCATCTCTGCTCTAATCCTGTTCACCTCCTTTCAAAAATTTATAAATGAAGGCTGCATCTAAGGTGATACTGCCAACATCTGCCTGGTAATAGCAGCGGCCTTGTCCCGATCCATCTTTTCCAGGATATCCGCTGCCTTACTAGTCTCCATTTCGCTTAATATACCAATAATATCCTGATCCCTTTGACGGGATATCAGATCAGCAGCCTCTTGCGCTTTCATTTCAGTAAAATAGTTGGCCATGTCCTTATAGGCGGCTTGTTGATTTGCGCGGCCGGTCTGCAAATCTTCAATCTGTTGTTTTAAGGATTCATTTTCACTCTGCAGTTCTTGGTTAAGAGTAGCAACTCTTTTTATCTCCTTATCAGCTTCTTCCAGCTGGCTCTGTAGTTCTTCGATCTCCTCATCCCGCTGAGTTAAGTCTTTTTCTAGCTGGGCGCTCTTCTCTTGCAGCTTTTCTTCAGCGGTTAAGAGTACCTTGTTTTCCGGCACAAGCCGCTCCCCCACCACTGGTAGTTTTTGTAACAATGCAGGAGCCGGAATAATATCCATTACCATTAACATATATACAGAGCCACTGATGATCGCCACAACTATTAGGGTTAATAAACCACCTTTAATAATATTCATGATCCTGTTCCCTTACGGCTGACATTGCGGATTTCGGCTGCCATAGCCAGTTCATCGATCTCCTTCTGCTCTTCACGATTCAACTCATAGCGATAATCCTGCCAGTCATTCTCTCGCAGTTTTTCGTAGGTTTTCGTTTCGCGTTTCTTTTCTATGACCCGGTTGCGGGCCTCTTCTACCCTTTCTTCAGCTTGCAGCAGTTCATCGGTCTTGTGTAGAAAGTGTTCTTTGACAATAGGCAGATATTCTTTACACAGTCCTGCTTCCGGTACCAGCCAATTGCCCTGATAATTGCGGATTATCTCCTCCAATCCATGTATGCGTAATTGGAGATGATCCAGTTCTTCCACAATACGGTCACGTTCCATCATCAAAAGATGCAGTTCCTGTCTGACTGCCTGCTCTTCCTGCCTAACCAGGCCTAATTTGCGTTCAAATCGATAAACAAAAGGCTTCATTTACTTATCACCTGCTCTCCTATGCTTAGTCGCAGGTTATCAATAGTGCGCTCAAATGGAGCATCCTCATATATTTCCTGACGGACAAAATTCTGCATATTATCNATATGCTCTAGAGCCTCGTCAATCTTTGGATTAGCCCCCTGCTTATAAGCCCCGATGTCGATCAGGTCACTAGCATCCTGGTATGTGGCTAGAAGACTTCTAAAACGGTTAGCAGCTTGCATATGGGNAGGCTCTACAATATCGATCATTACACGGCTGATACTATTCAGAATGTCAATGGCCGGATATATGTTCATGGCGGCCAGGTTTCTGCTTAAAGCAATATGGCCATCCACTATACCCCGCACCGCATCTGTAATAGGTTCATTCATATCATCGCCCTCTACCAATACCGTGTATAATCCAGTAATGGTACCATTTTGAGAGGTACCGGCTCGTTCCAATAAACGTGGCAACAGAGCAAAAACCGACGGTGTATAGCCTCGGGTAGCAGGAGGTTCGCCAGTGGCAAGTCCCACTTCTCTCTGGGCTAAAGCAAAACGGGTCAAAGAGTCCATCAATAAAAGTACATCTAGGCCCTGATCCCTAAAATACTCAGCAATACTGGTTGCAACAAAAGCACCCTTGATCCTTACCAAGGCTGGCTGGTCTGAGGTAGCGACAACTACTACTGAGCGTTCCAGCCCCTTATCTCCCAGATCCCGTTCCAAAAAATCTCGTACCTCACGTCCTCGTTCTCCCACCAGGGCTATCACATTCAAATCGGCCTCGGTATTGCGAGCAATCATACCCATTAAGGTACTTTTCCCTACTCCACTTCCAGCCAGTATTCCCATACGCTGACCTTTTCCGGCCGTGATGAGAGCATCGATGGCCTTTACTCCCACTGGTAATATCTCGGTAATTCGTTGGCGGCTTAACGGTCCAGGGGGTTGATTCATGACTGGATAAGTAATGGTTGTACGCAAGGGACCTTTGCCATCGATGGGTTCTCCCAACCCATTCAGAACTCTGCCCCGCAGTTGCATACCCACGTTAACTCGCAGAGTAATGCCACTAGCTATCAGCTCACTGCCGGGGCCGATCCTTCCAACTCACCTAAGGGCATCAAGAGAGTGCGATTGTTCCTAAAGCCAACTACTTCTGCCGGCACATACTGGTGGGTGCCATGATTAGTGCGAATGTACATAACTCGGCCAAACTCAAACGCGGTCCGGTTGCTTCCAGCGTTAAGCCAATGGCTTGGGAAATCTTTCCCTTAAGGTGACAAACCGGTAATCTCTCTACCATTTCTACCACCTTATCGGCTTGCAGTCGAGTGGGTTCATTCATCCAAAAACACTTCCTGAAACGCTTTTTCCACATTAGCAAGTCGAGTTTCCAGTCGGGCATCTACAGTCCCAATCTCACTGTCCAGTCGCACCCCTCCAGGGCTCATGCGATTGTCAACTTGTACATCCAATGCCACCTTATTACCAATATCGGATAAATTANTACTTTGCATTAGTTCTAATACGGTTTCCAGGTCTTTTTGATTGACACTTAGGGTTAGATTGTCAGGTTGNTCAATATATGATAAAGCTTCCTCCAGGATAGAACATACTACCTCAGGGTTAGTAGTCACCTCAGCGGCCACCACCCTTTTGGCAACTGCCAGGCAGACTCTTAACATATCTGCTTCACTGCTGCGAAACATGTTCATCTTCGTGGTGCGAGCCTCATCCAGCATCTGTTGGCATTGTTGGGTGGTTGCAGATAGTTCTGCCTGCATGGCTTGCTGAGCCGATGTAACTCCCTCCTGGTAACCTTCCTGGAAAGCTATCTCACGCAGTTGTTGGGCCTCCTCCTGGGCTTTTCTGCGAGTTATTTCAGCTTCTTCCCGGGCACTGTCCAAGATATCGTGGGCTTCATTACGCGCCTTTTGCAGAAGATCTACCATCATTTGTTCAGTTTCCTGCATAATACGAGCCGCCTCGTCTTGCACATCCATAACTGAATCAGTGTCTTCGGGCCATTCTATCGAAGCTGGTTTTATTTCTTCCTGTTCCAGACTGGGCAATATCTCGCTCAATTCCAGCAAACGAGGCTCGGAAACCTGAAGATGATCACCTTTTATAATCTTAGACAATGATCTCATCTCCTCCGCCCCGGGCAATCACTATTTCTCCCATCTCTTCTAAGCGGCGAATAACATTGACGATGCGTTGCTGAGCTTCTTCAACATCCCGCAAACGTACTGGGCCCATATATTCAATATCATCACGCAGCATTTCCGATGCACGAGATGACATATTGGTAAAGATTTTTTCGGATACTTCCCCGCTGGCACCCTTGAGAGCCAGAGCCAAATCCTGTGACTCCACTTCACGCAACACGCGCTGAACGGAACGGTTGTCCAACAGTACCACATCCTCGAAAACAAACATGAGCTTTTTGATTTCTTCGGCCAACTCGGGATCCTGGATTTCCAGCGCCTCCATGATGGTCTTCTCAGTGCCGCGATCCACGCGGTTAATAATTTCTACTACCGACTTGACTCCGCCGGCATTAGTTAACTCCTGAGGGGCAATAGAAGATAATTTGCGTTCCAGAACTCTTTCTACTTCCTTGATCACTTCAGGCGAAGTAGTGTCCATAATAGCAATACGTTTGGCAACCTCTGACTGCCGATCGGTGGGAAGTGCTGAAATAATCATGGCCGCTTTGTCAGCATCGAGATAAGCTAATATCAAGGCAATAGTCTGGGGATGTTCTGACTGAATAAAATTGAGCAACTGCCCCGCTTCAGTCTTTCGCATAAAGTCAAAAGGCCGCACCTGTAATGAAGCAGATATGCGGCTGATTATTTCTACCGTTTTTTCAGAGCCATAAGCTCTTTCTAGAACTTCTTTGGCATAAGAAATACCACCTTGACCAATATACTGACTAGCCAAAGCCATTTCAAAAAACTCTCGATATATATCGTCTATATGTTCATTAGCCACCGTGCGAACATTCGCGATTTCCAGGGTGATCTGTTCGATTTCTTCTTCGTTCAAATGTTGAAACAATAGAGCCGATTTTTCAGGTCCCAGAAATATTAGGAAGTTGGCGGCCTTTTGCCGACCACTTAATGCCCTTTTTCCAACAACTGCCATGTCTCAAATCACCTCATATCCTCTGATAACCAGGCCCGTAATACTTGAGCGGCATCTTCGGGGTTTTCTTCGATCAGTTTATCTACTTCCTGGCGAACTCTCTGGCGCTCTCTTTCTTCTGGTGTCATCTTCTTATCGATGAGATCCTCCAAGCGCAACTCTTCTTCGGCTACGGTTTCAAACTGGGAGTCAAGTTCTTCTATTTCAGCGGTCGCCGAACGTTTGCGCAGCAAGAGTATGATTAATGCCAATAACAGAAGGGCTAAAAGCGCAATCAGTACAGGAGCTAAAGGTGATTGCATCAATTGGCTGATTACAGATTGTGCTGCTGGTTCTGGCTGCGGTTCAGTATAGAAATCGATCAAAGCTACCGAAATCTGATCTTCCAAACTGACCCCGTCATTGTTNTTCGGTTTAAGTCCAGTGGCACTGGCAACAATGGAACGTATTTTCTCAATGCGCACCTCCTCGGTATCGCCCAAGGTTTCTTGCTGAGGAGAAGAACGGTTAACCAAAACCGAGACAGTTAAATTGTTATAGTTAACATCTCCTTTGGCAAATTGAGTTACTGTTTCGGTACGGTTGATCTCATAATTGGTGTCACTGGTTTCCCTTTCATAGGTAGATTCTCCCTGAGCATTGGGATCCACCTCTAAATACTGGGGAATATTGGTGTCGGTACCTGGAATACCAACTGGATTAACAGTAGTCTGGGTGCTGGCTTCCTCGGTGATGGACTGACTGCGTATAAATGGTCCGTCTTCATCATGAAAGTAGCGTTCATCCCGCTGTTCCCGGTTGTCAAAAATAAGATCCGCATGCACGCGCACCACAGAATTATCCTGCCCTAGTGTTTTATCCAACATAGTCTGGATAGCTTTTTCTTTCTCTTTTTCAAAGGATCGCTTCATCAGCATTTGAGCCTGAACCTGGCTAGTTATGTTTTGATTATCTAGCAACATATTGTCAGAGACCATATTGCCATATTGATCAACAATAACTACATTCTCCGTAGTCAGGCCTTCTACACTGTTAGCAACCAGATTAAGAATTCCCTGTACTTCCCGGGAAGTCAAGACCTGGCTATCCTGAGTACGTATTACCACCGATGCTTTGGCAGGCTGTTCGTTATCCGAAAAAAGGGTATCTTCTGGCATGGCCAGAATCACATTGGCAGCTCTGACTTTGTCTAAGGATTGAATAGTTCTGGCTAATTCTCCCTGTAGGGCTTCCTGGTATTTTACTTTTTTGTCCATTTGGGTTTCGCCAAAACTGGTTTCCCGAAATAGTTCCAGACCAGCGTGGCCCTGGGGCAAATTCTCAGCAGCAAGTTTTAGGCGGGTATTGTACTTGCTTTCAGATGGTACTAAAATCGTGGTGCCTTCGTTTTCAAGTTGGTAGGTGATTCGCTCTTCATCCAATTTCTCGATGATAGCGGCAGCGTCTTTGGGAGTGAGATCAGTATAAAGAACTTCCATGGGTTTCGATGGGGCCATGTTCAAGACCATTACTATTATCATTATAGTCACAAGTAAAACTACCCCTGAGCCGATTACTTTCTGGTTCAGGGTTAGTTTACTCCAAAATTCCTTGATATTTGTCCACAACTGCTTAAGACTGGTCACTAGGTTTTCCATGTGGCTTACTCCTCAACAATCAATATAACAATCACATTTGAATTCGCATGATTTCCTGATAAGCTTCGACAATTCGATTACGGATTTCTAAAGTGAGCTGAAGAGCTAAGCTAGCCTTCTCGTAAGCCAGTACCGTGTTGTGANGAAACTCTTCATCGCCCAGGGCCATCTTCTGGGCCCCAGCGGAAGCCTCAACCTGTAATCTATCTACATCCTGTAGAGCATTATTTAGATGTTCAATAAAGCTGCCGGAAGGCACCCGGGGATCGTTGGATTCGGTGATGTTTTTGGGAACAAAGTTAGCATCTAACAGTTCAAGACGCATTTAGCTACCTCCCTTACTGTCCAATTCGTAAGGCTGTTGTCGCCATTGATTTGGTAGATTCTATGACTTTGGCATTGGCTTCATAGGCACGAGTAGCTGAGATCATGTTGATCATTTCCTCTACAATGTTCACATTAGGATAGTTTACATATCCCTGTTCATCAGCATCTGGGTGCGATGGTTCATAAACCCGGCGATAAGGAGCTTCGGCTTCATTTACCTCGCGAATCTCTTTAACACGCACCCCATTTCCCACCTGTTGATTAATCCTATCCTGCATAATACTCTTGAACTTACTGGTACTCTGGGCTGAACGCGCTTCAAATACTACTACCTGGCGGCGATATGGTCCTGTTCCATTGCTGTTTCTGGTAGTCTCAGCATTGGCCATGTTGTTAGCGATAGTATCCATACGCAAGCGTTGCGCTGAAAGGCCGGAAGCGCTAATATCCAGACTGGACAGAAAAGACATGATTAACTCCTCCCCGTAATTGCCATTCTCAGCAGTCGGATCTCCTGAGTCATACTGGAACTGACTGCGTTATAATAGAGACTGTTTTTGATCATAGTGGACGTTTCAACCTCGATATCCACATTATTACCATCGTTGCGATAGCTCAAATCATTTAACTCATATACTTCCGGTCTAAATTCTTTTGGATTTCTTGCCACTTGAATATGCCGAGGATTGGTTACTTTTAGTGGGGTAGGCTGTTTTTGATCAACTACTAACTGACGTAGCTGTTCCTCAAAAAGAACTTCACTACGCTTAAAGTCGGGCGTATTGGCATTAGCAATGTTATTGGCAGTTACTCTATTGCGAAGCTCGGATCCATCCAGAGCATTAGCCAGAAGCTTCTGGGTGGGTGAGTTGAATATTCTGCTAAACATATTCATCACCTCCTGGCCATTTCTTCTACTTTATCGCCCAAAAATCCTGCTATTCACAAAAATATTGGGTAAAAAAGGCCGAATTTTGCAAAAATTAATGACTAGCCTTATCAAGCAGGCTAGTCATCTTAATAGATAACTTACTCAATCAGTCTGTAATGAAAATCCCTACTGGCGTTTCAGTTCTTCGAAAAGGTAGTCATTGAGCACTTTTATATATGTACCTTTCATCCCCAGGGATCGAGATTCAATAACCCCAGCACTTTCAAACTTACGTAAAGCACTGACAATAACTGAACGGGTTATGCCGACTTTATCAGCGATTCGGCTGGCTACTAGTAAACCTTCTGAACCATNCAATTCTGCAATGATGTGTTCAATGGCTTCTCTTTCCGAGTAAGATAAAGTAGCCAAAGCGATCTGCACGGAAGCTTTTTTACGGGCTTCTTCCTCAACTCGTTCAGCCCGCATACGCATTATTTCGTTGGCTACTACGATAGCCCCATACTCAGCCAGAACAATATCCTCATCACTAAATTCAAGATTTTCGCGCATCATAATCAAGGTGCCTATACGGCGCGCTCCTCCAAAGACTGGAGTTATGNACCAGATGCGCTTGGAACAGTCACACACGACATTATCCGGATTAAAAATACAGCGACGGCCTTCCTCTAAAACAAAATTAGCTTTAGTCTCATGTAGATTCATAAGTTCCTGATTAAAGCTCTCTGGAAAGCGTTCCGCGTGGCTCGTCAAGTTTTCAATTTCTACACAAGTAGCTCCTTCGTGAAAGGCCCAGCCGCCGATTCCACCTCGACGTCCTACAATAAAAACGCTGCACTCCAGGTTATCAGCCAATACTTCTGCCATCTCAAAAAAATCTACAGGATTACCTGCAATCTTCTGTAAAATTTTATTGATAGCTCTAGATTTCTCTAATATTGTTTTGGACATTTTTACAAACCTCCTACAAGATGTATCTGCTAAGATCCTCATCTTCAACAATCTTCTTCAGACGCTCTGCTACGTAGGTTTTGTCTATAATAATAGTTTCCTGTGCATGGTCGGGAGCATCGAAAAGCAAGTCTTCCAATACCTTTTCTATTATAGTGTACAACCTTCTGGCACCAATATTCTCCGTTTTAGCATTCACTTCAAAAGCCATATCAGCAATATAGTCAATAGCTTCATCCGTAAAAGAAATATGTACTTTTTCGGTCTCTAGTAAAGCAACATACTGCTTAACCAGAGAATTGTGGGGCTCAACAAATATTCTGCGTAAGTCTTCGCGGGTGAGGCTTTCCAACTCCACCCGAATAGGAAATCGACCCTGTAATTCAGGAATTAAGTCGGAGGGTTTGCTCACATGAAAAGCTCCCGCAGCAATGAAAAGTATGTGATCGGTTTTCACTGGACCATATTTGGTTACCACAGTTGAACCCTCCACAATGGGTAGAATGTCCCTCTGCACGCCTCCCCGAGAGACATCAGGCCCATAGCCACTGTCCTTGCCGGCAATTTTATCAATTTCATCGAGAAATATGATTCCGTCCTGTTCCGCTCGCATAATAGCCTCACGGTGAATCTCATCCATGTCCAGTAAGCGTTGAGCTTCTTCGTGAGTAAATATTTTTTTGGCTTCTTCGACCGTTACCCGCCGCTTTTTACGTTTCTTAGGAATTAAGTTGCCAAACATATCCTGGAGGTTTATGCCCATTTCTTCAACCCCAGATCCAGAGAAAACCTCCATAAAAGACGCATTATTTTCTTCCACTTCGATTTCTATGATTTCCTGTTCCAACTCCATGCGAGACAACTTTTGACGAATAATTTGACGCTTCTGCTCTGCCTCATGAACACGGGCGTCCAAACTGTCGTCACTATCACTCGGTTCGCTCATTCCTCCCAGGAGAAACTCAAACGGGTTTTTAGAAGCGCGGCTTTTTGGTCTGGGCAAAGGTAGTATACAATCAACAATGCGCTCCTCTGCCAGCTGTTTTGCCTTGTCTTCCACCTCCTCATATTTGTCGCTTTTCACCATACGTATGGAAGTCTGTACGAGATCTCTCACCATCGAATCAACATCCCGTCCCACATAACCAACTTCAGTAAATTTTGATGCTTCTACTTTTATAAATGGTGCTTTCACCAAACGTGCCAGGCGGCGGGCGATTTCGGTTTTACCCACTCCGGTAGAACCAATCATTATTATGTTTTTGGGATAGACTTCCTCCCGCAGTTCCTCGCTGAGCATTTTGCGACGATAACGATTACGCAAAGCGATAGCGACTGCTTTTTTGGCTGCATTTTGACCGACAATATGTTTGTCCAGTTCCTGGACTATTTCACGTGGGGTCATATTCCAAGGTTCCACTCTGGTCTTCCTTTCCTTTGATTAATCAATCACCTGTACGGTTATCTCATCATTGGTATAAACACATATCTCGGAGGCAATTAAAAGAGCTTCCTTCACGATGGCTGCCGCTTCCCAATCAGTATGGCGAGCTAGGGCACGTGCCGCTGCCATAGCATAGGATCCGCCTGAACCAATCGCCGCTATTCCGTCATCCGGTTCAATTACCTCCCCCGTACCTGATATAATAAACATTTTTTCCCGGTCTGCCACCAACAGCANGGCCTCTAGATTACGGAGCACTCGATCGGTTCTCCATTCCCGGGCCACCTCCACCGCCGCCTTGGTTAAATTGCCATTGGCCTGTTTTAATTTCTCTTCGAACTTAGCGAATAACGTGAAGGCATCGGCCACTGCGCCGGCAAATCCTACAATTACATTACCGTCAGCCAGTTTCTTGATCTTATTGGCATGATGCTTCATAACGGTATTTTGACCCATGGTGACCTGTCCGTCTCCAGCAATGGCAGTCTGAGCACCTTTACGAACTGCTACGATTGTGGTTGCCTGAAACATATAGCTTTACCTCCGCGGGTGAGTTTCATGGTACACTTGCTGAATATTCTCTGTGGTAAGATGTGTGTATATCTGAGTGGTAGATAGCTTTACATGCCCTAACAGTTCTTGTACAGAACGCAAATCCGCCCCACCATTGAGTAAATGAGTAGCAAATGAATGTCTCAAGGTATGAGGACTTACCTTCTGTTGCAAGGCAGCTTCCTCCACATATTTGTTTATGATATTACGGACACTTCGATCTGACAGTTGCGTCCCCAATCTGTTTAGAAATAGGGCTTCTTGNTTGCCTTTCTCCAGAAAAGGGCGCCCCTTTTGCAGATAATTGTTTAGGCTAAGAAGTGCCTGACTTCCCAATGGAACAATGCGCTCTTTGCTCCCTTTTCCAAATACTTTGATCAGTTCTTCATCAAAATACACATCGTTTACTTTTAACCCGACCAGTTCACTGACCCGCAAACCGGCCGCATAGAGGGTTTCCAGTATAGCCTTATCTCTTAAACCAAGTGGTTTGGAGGTATCCGGAGCATCCATCAGTATTTGGATTTCCAAAGGATAAAGGAATTTGGGGAGTCTTTTGTCCTGCTTGGGGGTGGATACAGCCGCGATAGGATTGTTGCGCAGAACATTCTCCCGGCACAAGTAGCGTACAAATGAACGCAGAGCAGCTAATTTACGTGCCATAGTCGAACGACTCATACCCTTTTCTTGTAGTTGTGCCAAATACTCACGTACTGATTTATGGTTTAATAATTCGGCGGAAATATCTTGGCGAGAGACAGAATATTGTCGGGCTAGAAATGACAAAAATTGCCCCAGGTCGGTTCGATAACTAACTAAGGTTAATGTTGATGCACTTTTCTCAATTCGAAGATAGTCCAGAAATCCTTCCACATGTTGAAATAGCATATAATCGCCTCTATATTCTACCTATAAAGCCCATCCTAGCATATGTCTGACAATTTTACAACTACAGCCGCAACAATTCTGAATATTCTTTCGTCTGCAGTATAGCTCGCTCCACATATCCCTGGTAGCGTTTCTGGCGATTCTTCACGGCAGGAACCAGCTCTGGCAGCAAACCAAAACTAGCNTTTATAGGTTGGAAGTTAACACTACTGGCTGTAGAAATAAATCGAAGTAGAGCACCTATCATGGTATTTTCACCTGGTATAAGCGGTTGTTGACCCTTACAGGTGCGAGCGACATTNATTCCAGCGATTATGCCGGTAGCAGCCGATTCCATATAACCTTCTACCCCGGTGATCTGACCGGCAAAAAATAGTTGGGGGTTGTTTTTCAACTGCAGAGTAGGCTGCAGTAATTGTGGGCTATTGATATAGCTGTTACGGTGCATCACTCCATAGCGTACAAATTCAGCCTTTGCCAACCCCGGTATCATGCGAAATATCCGATCCTGCTCGCCCCATTTGAGACGAGTCTGAAATCCTACCAATCCAAATATTCTGCCGTCTTTATCTTCCTGCCGCAGTTGCACCACCGCATAAGGTCGGGAATTATCACGAGGATTATTCAGACCTACCGGGCGCATGGGCCCGTAGCGGAGGGTATCGATTCCCTGTCGGGCTAAAACCTCCACCGGCATACAGGCATTAAAAAACAGACCTTGGTCAACACTATGTCCCTCGGCTACATCAGCTTCGACCATGGCTTGATGAAATGATTCATACTCCTCTTTGGTCAAGGGGCAGTTAAGATAATCATCAGTTCCCTTGCCATAACGGGAGGCCCGGTAAATCGTGCTCATATCCAAACTGGCTGTGGTTACACTGGGGGCAACCGCATCATAGAAAAACAGGTTATCAGTACCAGTCAGTTCGTGCAGATTTTGCCACAGTCGTGGGGAGGTTAGTGGTCCAGTGGCAATAATCACATGTTGGTCTTTGGGTATGTCTACCACTTCTTGACGAATGATCTCAATGTTAGCATGATCCTCTAACAGTCTGGTGACCTTTTCGGCAAACAAATCGCGATCGACCGCCAGGGCGCTGCCCGCAGGCACTCGAGTTTGTTCGGCACATTGAAGTAATAATGAACCCAGGATTCGCATCTCAGTTTTAAGCAAACCCTGGGCGGTATGTTCCTGTTCCGATTTGAGCGAGTTGCTACAGACTAATTCCGCCAGGTATGGAGTCTGATGTACCGGAGTAGTTTGATCAGGTCGCATCTCCCAAAGAATGACCTCGATACCCTGGTTAGCAATATAGTGGGCAGCCTCACACCCGGCCAGGCCGCCACCAATCACGTGTACTACTGCCAATTACACATTCACTTCCTGTCGATGCTTGCATTCGCTGTTTTGACATATGACCTGTACCCCCTGTTTGCGGTCATTTTTCTCTACCATGGCATCTCCGCAATGAGGGCATTTTTCACCGGTAGGTTTATTCCAGGATCGAAATGAACAATCCGGATAATTGCTACAACCGTAAAATCTGCGTCCCTTCTTGGATTTAAGGGCAATAATGTCCCCCCCACACTGAAAGCATTTTACCCCGATATCTTCATTAATAGATTCCGTATGCCGGCACTCAGGAAATCCCGAGCAAGCTAAGAACTTCCCAAAACGTCCGTATTTAATAAGGAGAGGCCGCCCACATTGAGGGCAATCTTTACCGGCCTCCTCATCTTTGATTTCCACCTTTTCGATCAGTTGCTGAGCTTTTTCCAGATCTTCTGCAAATGGTTGATAAAACTCTTTTATTACCTTCCGCCAGTCCATCTGTCCTTCTTCTATGCGATCCAGATCTTCTTCCAACTCAGCCGTGAATTCTACTTCCATGATGTTATTAAAATTCTCCTTCAGTAGATCCACCACTATAAAGCCCAGTTCAGTAGGAACAAATTGTTTATTCACCCGTTCTACATAATACCTTTTGAGAATGGTATCAATAATAGGCGCATAGGTACTGGGTCGGCCAATGTTCTTCTCTTCCAGTAGTTTTACCAGACTAGCTTCCGTAAAGCGGGGTGGCGGTTGAGTGAAATGCTGCTCAGGTTCTAACTTAAGCAAATAGAGTTTTTCATCTGGTTTAAGGGGAGGTATGGTGTTTTTATTCTCTTCCCCCTCCTGATCGTTATATACCTTTTTATACCCATCGAATTTTAGCTGTGAAGAAGTAGACCTCCATAAATAAGCTCCCGCTTTAATATCCACCGAAATCGTGTCATAAACAGCAGGTGTCATCTGGCTGCTAACAAAACGCTCCCATATCAGTTTATAAAGCCGATATTGATCCCGGGACAAAAATGGCTTTACCGAGTCAGGAGTTCTGTAAACTGAGGTGGGACGAATTGCCTCATGGGCATCCTGGGCCGATTTGCGGCTTTTATACTGATTGGGTTGGGATGGTACATATTCTCGGCCATATTGCTCGCTTATAAAGCTGGCTGCTTCTTCCTGAGCCGTAGAGGATACTCTGGTAGAATCAGTTCTTAGATAAGTGATAAGACCTACGGTTCCTTCTTTGCCCATCTCTAATCCTTCGTATAGATCCTGGGCTACCCGCATGGTACGCTGACTATAAAAGTTTAATCGCTTTGAGCTTTCCTGCTGCAAAGTGCTGGTAATGAAGGGTGGATTCGGCTTCTTACGCTTTTGCTTTTTTTCAACAGCCGCCACAATGAAAACACTATCGGCTAAGTCAGCCACAATGCGGTTTTTTTCAGCTTCATTGGCAATTTTGATTTTCTTATCTTCGTAGCCCACCAGTCGTGCTGTAAAGCTGGCTTTTTCACTGGTTTGTAACAGTGCCTCTATGCTCCAATACTCTTCGGGCACAAACTGCCTTATTTCTTCTTCACGTTCACATATCAGCCTCACAACTACTGACTGCACTCGTCCAGCACTCAAACCTTTGCGAACTTTGCTCCACAGTAAGGGGCTCAATTTGTATCCAACCAGTCTGTCCAGCACTCGTCGAGCTTGTTGAGCATTTACTCTATCTAGGTCAACGGGACGAGGATTCTTGATAGCATTCTTAACAGCATCCTTAGTTATTTCAATAAATTCCACCCGGCATTTAGCGTCGCCAGGAATACGCATAGCATTTTGCAGATGCCAGGCGATGGCTTCTCCCTCACGATCCGGGTCAGTTGCCAGTAACACTCGTTTGGATTTCAGGGCTTCGTCCTTGATATCCTTGAGCAAATCCCCTTTGCCGCGAATGGTAATATATTGTGGTTCAAAATCATTATCAATATCTATTCCCAGTTTGCTTTTGGGCAAATCCTTAATGTGTCCAACCGATGCTTTCACCCGATAATTCTTTCCTAGAAATTTACTTAGTGTTTTCGCTTTGGCTGCTGACTCAACAATCACCAGTGTGGTCTCTGCCAACCAGATCACCTCTTCAAAGATATTATGCCTATTCAAGTTTAAGTCTACCGTATCTTAACATAGTAATTACCCGGGGTCGAAGTCACTATCCCTTTCAATTCTAGTTTTAGCAGTAAAGAACTCAGGGTACCATGATCCAGGTTAGTTCTCTGCAGCAGTTCATCAAAGTGAATACCGTCTAATTCGATCAACTGTAAAATCTCCGCTTCTTCACTATCCTGCTCTTTGAATAAGACCCCTTCTACAACTAGTGAATCAGCTGGTGTCTGCCAATCATAATCAGGATACTCGAAAATTATATCCTGGATGTCTATGATTAGTTTAGCTCCCTGCTGGATCAAACGATTGGTACCTATGCTGTTCTTGGTAGTAATTGGGCCGGGTACTGCCATAACATCACGGTTCTGTTCCAAGGCCATATCTGCAGTGATAAGTGCACCGCTTTTTTCCCGGGCTTCCACGACAATAACGCCCCGGCTTAAACCGGATATGATGCGATTGCGCATGGGAAAATGTTTGGGATCCGGTGGTGAGTCAAGGGGGAATTCACTTATCACCAATCCCTGAATTCTTATCCGTTCATACAGTGCTTGATTCTCTCTAGGATACACTACATTCAAGCCGCTTCCCAAAACAGCAATGGTGGTTCCGGTATTAAGTGCTCCCAAATGGGCTTCAGTATCTATACCTCGCGCCATACCGCTGATCACTATGACTCCATATCCAGCTAGCTCTTCTCCCAGTTGGCGAGCCACACTTCTACCATAGCGCGAAGCGTTTCTTGAACCGACGATGGCCAGACCAAACCCAGTGAACAAATCGGTGTTGCCAGCACAGTATAAAACAAAAGGCGGATCATGAATAGTCTTAAGAAAATGAGGATAATTCTGATCAAGTATGGTCAAAACTTCAAACCCATGCGCTTCCAGGCGTTCCAAGCAATCCAATGATACCTTGGAGCGGCGCGAGTTGAGTAAATCGGTGACAGCTTCCGGTGGCAAAACCTGACGCAATATGGTTTCATTAGCTTGGTATAGCTTTAAGAAACTGCCACATTCGTTAAGCCCTTTCCACAGTGTGCTTCTACCCACACCATTGAGAGAATTGATTTCACATAAGGCCGCCTTTTCCCATCGATCCATGCATATATCCCCGCCTTTTAGGACAGTAAAACTCTAACGCCATTGATACCATAAATACTATAGCAAAGCAAGAACTTTTCCTGTTTTTTCCTCAANAGCAATAATTTTATTTCCGAATAATGCAGATGGATACATTATTTACTTATCTTAATATTTTGCTCAGCGGGGAAAATATGATTGAAGAATGAGACAAGGGAGTGATAGGTTTGTTTTCAACTCTGATGGGTTTCATGGATCATAAAAATTCATTAAGCAAAAGAATCATGGGACAGAACAAGGTCGATCCCGGTACTTTCAGTATGATGGAACCTGGATGGTGGGCCCTGCATGCTGTGGCTATTGCAGGCGTTTATTTGCTGGGACGCAGTATGCAGCGCCAATAAAACATGCAAGGGGGAGAAAAATGCGTATCTTTACTTCCGAACCTTTATCTTCTTTCCGCAAACGTCTGCGCAGTTCTCTGCAGCGAGAAGATGTTCTGGATGAGAACGTATTCGAAGAGATGTGGCTTCCTTATGGAGATGACAAAGAAACGGATATTCATCGTCTGTTGGAACAGCATCG
>JGI24709J26583_10002100_pt1 | contig 16629 bp, 13 predicted proteins | sample BioPla2DNA1_FD_26583 | JGI IMG/M metagenome (IMG submission 26583) | reverse complement strand
CTATGTTCGATATTTTCAATGGCAGAATCGGCGGTGAAGCTCCGAACTGTTACGTCGCTTTGGATTCAGACAGAGAGAAGTTTTTGGACATTGTCTGCGAAGTAATGTCAAAAGCAAAGGAAGCGGGGGTGTGACCAATGGATAAAAGAAAAGTTATTTTGGACGTCGATACCGGTTCCGACGATGCAGTTGCGATTATTTCTGCCGTACTCTCTAAAAACATAGAAGTGCTCGGCATTGCAACCGTAAACGGAAATCGTTGTGTTGAGTATACAACCGAGAACACTCTCAGAGTTGTTGAGATGCTCGGAGTTTCGGAGACCGTACCGGTAGTCAGAGGATGCGCTTATCCGTTGGTTGCAACAATAAAGCGTAAAAAACCCGGAATTCCCAGAGGACACTATTACCAACACGCTGAAGAATATAAAACCAGCGGAAAATCTATCCATGGCGACTTCCTGGATATGTTTCCGCCTTCTACCATAAAAGAAGCGAACCTTAATGCTGTAAGTTGGTATATAAAAACTCTCATGGCAGCCGAAGACGAATCTATCACTCTAATTCCTGTGGGACCGCTTACAAACCTTGCTCATGTCTTTCAGGTTGAGCCCAGAACTGTAAAAAAAGTCAAGGAAATCATCTATATGGGCGGCGGTCATCTCCTGGGGAATACAAGGCCGGCAGCTGAGTATAATGTCTGGGTGGATCCGGAAGCCGCTCAAATAGTTTTGGAATCCGGAGTGAGAAATTTTATATGGGTTCCGCTAAACGCAACACACGCCGCATATCTGACTAAATCCGATGCCGAAAGAATAAGAAGTATCGGCACCAAACCGGCAGAAGTGGTTGCGGAGCTTATTGAACAGAGAATTATTGGTTATAGCAATTATCAGAAAGTTGAAGCGCCCGATGCAGCCCCGATACATGATGCTCTCTGTATAGCAGCAATTCATGATCCGTCTGTACTCACAGATATTCACCATTGCTATGCTGAGGTTGATTGCGGTGGCAGCAGTTGTGATGGGGAGACGATATTCGACATTAACCCTGGCAGTTTCGAATATGATAAAAAAACTCCCAACAGCTATGTTGCGCTTGGGGCAGACAGAGAAAAGTTCGTAAATATACTAGTAGGCATTCTTGAAGGAGCAAAGTAGTTTACATTTACTAAAAATAAGGAGAAAGCTTTAATATGGAAAAAAGAAAAATTATTATGGATGTTGACACCGGTTCCGATGATGCGATGGCGCTGGTTATGGCAATGCTGGATGAGCGGTTTGATTTGCTCGGTATAACAGCAGTCAACGGAAACGTTGAGGTAAAGCTCACAACGATGAACTCTTTGAGAGTTGTTGAGTGTTGTGACAAGCAGGACGAAGTAAAGGTATATAAAGGATGCGATTTGCCGATTGCTTCTACCTTGATGCCGTGGGGTCCGCAAGCTACACAAATGCCCGGATTCACAAACCCCCTCCCCCACAGAGAAGGCACAAGAGAACAGTCCATTCAGGTTCATACCGACCATCTTCCGTTGCCCGTGCCAAAAATAAAAGAAGAACCTGAATCAGCCGTGGTATTTTTGATAAAGACCCTTCTTGCCGCGGAAGACGGTGAGATCACCCTGGTTCCTGTAGGCCCACTAACAAACATTGCAATTGCAATGAGAGCAGACCCGAGAATTATTCCTAAAATTAAAGAAATTATGATTATGGGCGGCGGTCATGATGTTAACAACTCCTCTCCTGCTGCTGAGTTTAACATTTGGGTTGACCCTGAAGCCTTGGAGATTGTTCTTCAAAGCGGTTGTAAAATTACGTTGGTTCCGCTGGATGCTACACATAAGTGTTTCATGACAGTTGAAGAATCCGAAAGAATTCGTGCTATCGGAACTAAACCCGCAATCCTTATTGCAGACCTTGTAAAACAGCGTGCAACAGGATATGCTCAAATGGATGCCGAGATGAAGGCACTTAACGGAGCACCGCTTCACGATGCATTGGCGGTTTGTGCTTTGGTAATTCCTGAGGTTCTTAAAAACGTCGTACATGTAAATTGTCATGTTGATATCTCCAAAGGAATTGCATACGGTCAGACAATAATCGATCAACGCATAAGAGTAAATCCCACACCCAAAAATTGCTATTTTGCTTTTGATGCCGATAAGGATATCTTCGTAAAATGGATGATCGATGTTCTCGAAAAAGACAAAGCCAAAAGAGGACTGTAAACAGACACACAAAAAAGACTGTGCGTGTATGTGCACAGTCTTTTTTTAATTCTTATAATTTGAAAATTTCTATATCCTCATTCTCATATACACTTTGCAGTTGTTCAAAAGGCCTGCGGTCATCAAAGATTCTTTTGCTTAAAATAATGTAGTCTACATCTTTTTGTTTTAATTCGTTAAGAGATTTTTCATTTCCGCTATATGTTCCCTCTAAAATAGACACTCTATTCATTATTTCTTCATAATATTTTGAAGTTTCATCATAAGAGGTTATATAAATATACCCTTCAAGGAAAAATCTTCTTTCAGAAAAAGCTGTTCCATACATATATTTGCTGTTTAATACCGCCCTCTCGGATGCAACTATTGCATTCCTGTCCGTATTGTCACGAATCCAGATAAGTGCCTCGTATTCCTTTTCCGTGATCGAATCGTCAACAAAACCGTAGATGATTCTGTCTTCATTACTTGCATTAATAGAAGAATATCGGTGTTTTCCGATTTGAATTTTATTTTTAAAAAAAGCTGCTGAAGGTAATGCGGATAAAATTAATATCGCCAATATTCCTGTCGTCAAAACGATAATTGGAATTTTACCGTTTGATTTTGCTTTATTTTCAAACATCGAACTGATTGCATTTACAAGAATTATCACGGAAAAGGGATACGCCGCTAAAACAAAATAAATTTCACTTCCACCATATTGGTGCGTAATATTTGTCAACAAGAAACCGAGAACCGAGATTGTTATTGCAAAGATTGAATAATAAAACTCATTGTTTTTTGACTTTCCAAATCTGAACGTTTGAAGTAATATTCCGAAGAACATAAATATATATGTCGTTAAAAACATTAAAACTATAGAAATGAAATTCGAGTCTATGTGTAGTTTTGACCTTATAAAAGAATATATCTCGGTGTCCACAATAAATCTACCCGGATAAAACGTCACAAGAGATGCTGAATCTGATGTATATATCAACAGGTAGACGAAAAAAAAGCTTAGGAAAACCATGCCCCCCACAACGAGATTTTTTAAAAATTTCTTTTCTCTTAAAATAGCAACAAGGAAAACCATACCAAATCCTAGAACATAAACAGCCGCAACGGGACCTTTTGCAAAGGTGGAAAGGGCTAAGGTTATACAACATAAAACAATATCGGACGATATCTTTTTATCTTTGCTCTCAAAGAATTTAAGAAGCGCAAGAATTGAAAGCGCACCAAATGCTGCGGATAGCGAAAATCCTAAGGTATCCGAGTAAAGGTAGTACAAAAACATATTGTCAAAGGGTGATAAAATAAATATCGCAACAAATACAAATGCGATTTTCAGACTATTACCCAATATTCTCTTAGATAATGCCGCTACACAAGCTGCAAAGAAGGGCGTAAAAACGGTAAGGGAAAACAATGTTATCAAAGAAAAGTTGTCGATGCCGGAAACAGATTTCAGAACCCCTAAAATAGCAAAACTCAAGACATGGTAATTGTACGGTATCCCTGCTGCTTTAACATCTTCAAACGGAAAACCCCGTGATGCGGAATCAACCAAACCTACTGAATTCAGTAAATCCACATGATATCTGCTGCCACCAGCCATAATAGGAGTGGTGTTATTGGATGTAAGCGAAATAAGTACTCCTATCAAAGCGATAAGAGCAAACCAAAAAGCCAAATTAAGTTCACCGGCATCAGCTTTGAACCTTAATTTAGCTTTTCTTTTTAGATATAGAACAATCAGCGAAATCACGATACTTAACAACGGGATATAGGAGAAGAATGAGTACAGTTTTAATGCGGATAGCACCAGGTAAAGGATAATTAGCTGAAAAATCCCTATAGAAAAGGAAAATAAAATAAATTCTAACGGGGTGTTTTCAGATTTCAGGGCTTTTAGATGCGGTATTCCCGATAAAATTATGCCAATAAAGTATATAGACGCATAAATCGAATAGGTGTATTCCGTCCCAAAAAAGCAAGTCGTCAAAATAACGAACAGAATGATTGTCATTAGAGTTTTGATCAAAAAATTTAAAATCGGTTTCTTGTTAGCAGTCATTATTATTCCCCAAAGCAGATAGAGCTTTTAGAAGAGCATATCTTGTACTAATAAGATTTAATCCGCCCTGCACATAGACATTATAAGGAGGAGCTACCGGCGCATCACATGAGAGTTCTATTGAAGATCCGTTTGTAAAGGAGCCCGAAGCCATTATTACATCGGTTTCATATCCGGGCATTCTCCCAGGTACAGGTACGGCATAACTGTCTATCGGCGATGTTGACTGTATCGCCTTACAAAATTCCATTAACTTATTCTCGTTTCCCATTTCTATTGAAGTTATAATGTCGTTTCTTCTTTCGGAGAATGATGGAGACACCTTATAACCTGCCAATTCGAACAATGCCGAAGAGTAAATCGAACCTTTTAGCGCCTCACAAGTAATATGCGGCGACATATAGAGCCCAAGGAACATATTTCTATAACCCAATATGTTGCTTCCGATTTCTCTTCCCACACCGGGGGCAGTCAGTCTTTCAGCACATAGCTCCACAAGACTATTCTTGCCGGCAATATATCCTCCCGTTTCCGCAATTCCGCCGCCCGGATTTTTTATAAACGATCCGGCCATTATGTCAGCACCAAATTCTGTAGGTTCGGATGTTGTCGTAAATTCGCCGTAACAGTTGTCGACAGCGATAATAACTTCTCTATTTATTTCCTTTATAGTTGAGGAGATTCTCCCGATTTCCTCCGGAGAAACGGCATTTCTTACGCTATATCCTCTGGATCTCTGTATGTATACCATATCAACTTCATCAATATTTCTAGCTACTTCATCGACATTAATATTTCCATTAAGATCCAATTCAATTTGCTTGTATGTTATCCCGTAATCATGAAGACTCCCTCTTTTCGAATCACCAAGTCCCAAGCTTTGTCTTAAGGTGCTATACGGTGTACCGCTGATTGATAGCATTGTCATATTTCGTCGGAGAATTCCGAAAAGCATAACTGTAATTGCGTGTGTGCCGCTCATTAATTGTGTCCTGCAAAGGGCATCCTCAGCTCCAATCGATTTGGCAAATACTTTGTCGAACATTTCTCTGCCAATATCACCGTAACCGTACCCTGTTGAACCTTGGAGATGTTGCGCTCCTACTCCCAACTCAATAAATGAATTTAATACTTTCAGTTGGTTGATGTCTCTAATATCTTCCGCAATTTTAAAATGCTTTTGGCACATGCTCATCGCATCTCTGTCAATAGCGGATAGTTTTTTATCAATACCGAAATCCGTCCAATTAAATTTACTCATCCGACATCTCCAAAACGAGCTTTTTAAAATGTCTTCCTCTTTCTTCAAAATTTGTATACATATCAAAACTCGGAGACGCCGGGGAGAGTAAAACGATGTCTCCAACAACACTGCTTTCACGCGCTTTGCTTACTGCTTCAGACATATTACCGGCATATAAAACATTAATTCCTGATTTTACTTCATACAGCGCATCTAAAATTTTTTCCGAGGTTGTCCCCATAAGGATGATTGTTTTTACATATTTATCCGCGCACTTTGCGAGAGTGTTAAAGGAAAGTCCTTTATCAGATCCTCCGGCTATCAGAATTACCTTTCTGTCAAACGACTTCAATCCGGCTATAGTTCTGCTCGGCGTTGTGGCGATTGAGTCGTTATACCACTCCACTTCATCGATCTTGGCTACAAATTCAATCCTGTGTTCAACCGGACTGAACGAAGAAACCGAAGATATGAAACTTTCCGTAGACACTAAGGATCTGGTTGCCAGATACGCTGCCTCTATATTCTCAAAATTGTGATTGCCTTTTAACTTAATGTCCGTCATATTGAAAACTTTCGTGTTTTTGTCCAGATAGGTTGAAAACAAATTCTTATCCAAGGTGTATGCACCATTTCTCGAAGTCGGAAGACCGAACTCCCTCAGCTCACCGACGACTTCACTTCTCATTGAAGCTGTTATTTCATTCTTAATGTTTAATACTGCTATTGAATTGCTTTTTTGAAACTTAATAATATTTCTTTTTGCATCAATATATTCGTTCATATCTTTGTGATGATCCAAATGATTCGGTGTAATATTTGTAATTATAGAAATATCGGGACTCGATTTCATTGAGATTAGTTGGAAACTGGACAATTCAACCACTACTAAGTCGTCTTTTTTTATTTCATCAATAATGGGCAACATAGGTCTTCCAATATTTCCTCCAAGCCAAACACGATGTCCGTAGTCTTTCAATATTTTGTATATGAGCGATGATGTCGTCGTCTTTCCGTCACTTCCGGTAATTCCTATAATCTTACAGGGACATAGTTTGAAAAATTCCTCTATTTCAGATGTAACATAAATCCCATGATTTACCGCATCTTGTATTTCAGGTTTAGTAAATTCCACGCCGGGGGATCTGAAAACAATGTCATAGTTTTTCAGCCCTTTCAGGTAATCTGTCCCTAGGGAAAAACTTAAATTTCCAAGATTTAACATGTTTAAGGGAATGTTGAGTTCTTCGAGTTCCTTTTTATCACAAATAGTAACTTTGCTGCCGTACCCCAAAAATTTTTCGATTAGTTGGGAATGACTCATACCAAGTCCTATAAACGCAACCTTTTTATTATTTAATGATTTGTAATATTCTCTCAGATTTTCCAATTAATCTTCCCTTTCTTATATATAATTGCAGCTTCGTTCATTATACTTTTTGGGTAGCTTTATATCAATAATCTCGTTTTTGTTGTATTGCACTTCGATTTTTGATAACATATTTCAAGATTATCACGAATATGAATTGGAGAAAAGTTTCATGGGACTTAAGAACCTAATCATTCCCAAAGATTATAAAAACATACTCGGTTTAATAGAAACACAAAAAGCAATAAAGCTGATTAAAGACAATCTTGAAAGAATATTGGCAGAAAATTTAAATCTAATCAGAGTTTCCGCTCCTATGACCGTTCGACCCGAAACAGGACTAAACGATGATTTAACGGGTCGTGAAAGAGCTGTGACTTTTGATGTGCCTGATGCCGGTTTTGATGTTCAAATAGTACAATCTCTTGCAAAGTGGAAGAGATATGCGCTTTCATATTACGGATTTGATGAAAATTCAGGAATATACACCGATATGAACGCTTTGAGAAGAGACGAGGTGCTCGACAACCTGCATTCCATATATGTTGATCAGTGGGACTGGGAAAAAATTATATCAAGAGAAGAAAGAAATATCGAGTATTTAAAGAGCACTGTAAAAAAGATTGTTGATTCTCTTCGCGCCACCGAAAATATACTTAACAGTAATTTTGACCTGGGTTCAAGCCTCTTTAATGAAGAGCCTTACTTCATTACTTCTCAAGAACTACTTGATAAATACCCGGATTTAAATTCCCATAATCGTGAAGATAAAATCTGCAAAAAACATGGTATTGTGTTTATAATCGGAATCGGCGCACCGCTTTCAGACGGTAAGCCACATGATACACGTGCAGCAGACTATGACGATTGGTCATTGAACGGTGACCTGTTGGTATGGTATCCCCTACTCAATCGTTCGGTTGAATTATCAAGTATGGGCATCAGAGTGGATGAAGACGCATTACGAAGGCAACTACTTTTATCCGGTTCAGAGTATAAATCAGGGATGTCATTCCACAAATCGCTGCTATCCGGTGAGCTTCCGCTTACCATAGGTGGGGGTATAGGGCAGTCCCGCGTTTGTATGCTTATGTTGCAGAAAGCTCATATTGGAGAGGTGCAGGCATCGGTTTGGGATGATAAAACTGTTAAATCATGCTTAAGTAACGGAATAAATCTTTTATAAAATTCTATTTCGGAGAATTTGTGAGTAATATGTTTGCAAAATTTGTATTTAGTGACGAGATAATTAAATCCAGTTTGCCTGCTTCAGTATACAGCGAATTCTGTTCTATTAGAGACCGTGGTAAAGCATTGACTGAAGATATTGCAAATATGGTAGCTGAATCAATGCGAGTTTGGGCTATGGATAACGGCGCAACCCATTATACCCATTGGTTTATTCCTTTAACCGGCTTGACGGCAGGTAAACATGAAGCATTTTTATCGGGAGTTAATAAAACTAATCCAATCTATACTTTTTCCGGCAAAATGTTGATTCGGGGTGAAGGAGATGCAAGCAGTTTGCCGTCAGGCGGTTTAAGGGCGACCTTTGAAGCACGCGGATATTCAGCGTGGGATCCGACTTCCCCGGCATTTTTACTTGGAACAACTCTATATATACCCACGGCATTTTACAGTTATAACGGTGAAGCTTTAGATCAAAAGATACCGTTACTCAGATCCATGCAGGCACTTGAGGCTCAATCGTTGAGATTACTTAACTTGTTGGGTGATAAAACAGTCGAAAGTGTAAAAGCTACCGTTGGTGCTGAACAGGAATATTTTTTGATTGACAGAAAATATTACGAAAAAAGGATGGATCTTATTATTTGCGGCAGGACGCTTATCGGATCAAAACCTCCCAAAGGGCAGGAACTTGGAGACTACTATTACAGTAGAATCAGGACCAGAGTCATGGCTTTTATGGAAGATTTGGATAAAAAACTCTGGTCTTTGGGCATACCAAGTAAAACTCGCCACAACGAAACCGCACCCGCTCAAAATGAAGTGGCGATAATATATTCAACCGTCAACGTGGCATTGGATCACAACCAACTTTTAATGCAGGTGATAAGGCCTTTAGCAAGACAACACGGATTCGGTTGCCTTCTTCATGAAAAACCCTTTGAAGGAGTAAACGGGTCGGGAAAACACAATAACTGGTCACTTATGACGGATTCCGGCGAAAACCTTCTAAACCCCGGCGACAACCCCTCTTCAAACATTAAATTTTTATTATTTTTCTCTTCTGTGATCAGGGCTGTTGATTTATATGGAGATTTGATGTTTTTATCTTCCTCCACGCCCGGAAACGATTACAGATTGGGCGGAAATGAAGCACCGCCAACCATTATGTCACTTTTTATCGGCGAACATCTTACCGGTATTCTAAAAAGCATATCAGAGTCAAGAGTCTTTTCAGAAAACGATAGGCATCACCTTTTCACAGGAGTGTCAAATCTTCCTTTCCTTGAGCTTGATGATTGTGACAGGAACAGAACTTCTCCTTTTGCCTTTACCGGCAATAAATTTGAATTCAGAATGGTCGGCTCTTCACAATCTATCGGCTTCACGAACACAGTCATAAATACTGCCGTTGCCGATTCATTAGAGTACATATGTGAATATATTGAAAAATCAGATGACATAGAATTTGCGGCAAAAGAAATAATCGGCGATATTTTCAGAAAACACAGCAGAATAATCTTCAACGGCGATAATTATTCCGATGAGTGGCTTGCCGAGGCAAAATCAAGAGGTCTCTTTTCCTGTTCTTCAACCAGAATTGCCATACCCATCATCCTTGCTGATAAAAACATTAACTTATTCAGCAAATATGAAGTTCTAAGTAAAGCTGAATTATATGCAAGATACGAAATTATGATGAATAATTACATCAACATTTCACTCATTGAAGCAAGCACTATGATCAGCATGGTAAAGGCCGATGTCTTCCCTGCATGTGTAAGGTTTATTGCTGAAGTCTCAAGTTGTTCAAAAAATATCTCAGATCTTTCCCTTGCCTCCGATTCAATCACCAATCTGTTAAAGAAATTAATACATTTAGCGGATTTAATTGACAAAAACCTAAACGAACTGGAACGCTCCGTAAGCTATGTTTCGTCTCAGCCGGATATTTTAAAGAAAGCCGATATCTGTTATGAACAGGTATTAAAAAATATGCAGACACTAAGATATTTTTGTGACGAGGCTGAAAAGTTGATACCATCCGACTCCTGGCCGTATCCCAGTTATACTGATATGCTATACAAGCAATAGGTTTTCTTTTTTCCTTCTCAAACATAATAATTCGGACAGTTTGATAAACAATCAAACTGTCCGAATTCATTTTTTATCCAATCAAAAATCCAAACTTCGCGCTTTGTCTCCTTCAACAACAAAATTCTGAGAATCTCTTTTATTGAATATTCTTCCGCTAGTGCAGGTAAATTTCAAAACACAGTAATCGGGATCCGCTACCCCTCCTGCAAACAGCTTTAAATCTTTCTTGTCCCACAACATTTCTTTTACATCTGTATCGGTTATTATCTCTGCATTCCCAACTAAAAGAACTCCCTTAAATCCAAACCATCTTTTATAGAAATATAACGAAGTTCTCGGGTTGGAGGCAATCTGAGCTACATGTTCCGATTTGATCGAAGTGGGAAGGTAAAATGTTTTAACTCCTAAAACCTTTCGGGGCCGAAACATCGCTTTCGAATTCGGATAGCCGTTCACATCAACTGAACCTAAAACACAAACCTTGCTTCTTCTTATCAGTTTTTCAATTTCTCGCTCAAAATTCCTAACCATAATATATTACGAGCCTCATGACTCTTCTCCAATTCTTATTTTTTTAAGTCTCGCAAACCTCGGCAACCCATTTTCCACTCTCACCGTTGATTCCCCTTGAATGAGAGGTAAACAATAATCAATAAGTTCTTCAGTCACTCCGTTTCCTTCACTGTTAATCCACTCTAAAGGAACTTTTTTCTCATGGTTTGCAACTGAGCTCAAAGGAATCATATCTATTTCACATTTGTATTCAGAACCCTCCGCTCTTTTAAAAGCAACCATCTTGTCGGTCTCGCCTAACGTTGCAAGTCTGACTCCTTCCGCACCTGCCATGTACGCCTCATTTACATCTGTAGCGGAAGCACAGTGCGCAGCACAACGCTGAGTCAGCGAAAGCTCAATTCCCCTGGTTTTAAATCCTGTTTCATCTTTTATAACGGATGCAAGATAGGAGGCAAGCCCCCCCATTTGAGAGTGTCCGAAGGCGTCTTTTTGTTTGGAAAGATCCGATCCGTATTCGGAAATAAACTTGCCAGATGCATCCTTTACACCCTCTGAAACAGCAACTATAATGCTCGATTTTTTTTCTGATACTTTTTTAATATCTTCAAGTAGTTTTTCCAGAGAAAAGTCAACTTCAGGGAGATAAATCAGGTCGGGTCCTTCACCTATTAAATTTGCTAACGCAGCTGAGGCTGTCAGCCATCCGGCATTTCTGCCCATAATTTCAAATACTATTACGCTTTGAGTTCCGTACACCTTATTATCAAGCGATATTTCAGCGCATGTCGTTGCAATATATTTTGCTGCACTTCCAAAACCGGGGCAGTGATCTGTTCCGTATAAATCATTGTCTATCGTTTTCGGAATACCTAATATCCTGCACTCATAGCCGACTTTATGCATATACTTGGATATTTTATTGCAGGTATCCATAGAATCATTTCCGCCGTTATAAAAGAAGTATCTTACATCATATTTTTTAAATATTTCTAAAATTCTTTTATATTCCGTATCATCAACATCACTGTCCTTGAGTTTATACCTGCAGGATCCAATAGCAGATGACGGAGTTGTTTTTAACAACTTGAGTTCTTCAATATCTTCTTTGGAACAATCAATTAGTTTATCTTCAAGTACACCGACAATACCGTGCTCCGCCGCCAAAACTTTGGTTATATTCTCATTAGAAAGCGCTTCAATTATCACTCCAGCTGCCGAAGCGTTGATTACTGATGTCGGACCTCCCGACTGACCGATTATGCAGGCTCCTTTTAATACTGACATATTACCCTCCAAAATGATTTAATTAAACAAATGTTTGGACATATAAGACTAAAATGGCGTTGATTTTAATTTAAACTATAACATTTTAAACAACCATAGGCAATATTGTATAAAAACATTTCTCCAAGCACACAGATTTTTTGTTTCACTTGATTTAATGTCAATTAATGGTAAAATTAATTGAAAAGAAACAAATTCATATTGAGGTGATATTATGCCGTTAGTGACCACTACTGAAATGTTCAAGAAAGCATACGAGGGAAACTACGCTGTCGGAGCTTTCAATGTAAACAACATGGAAATTATCCAAGGTATTACGGAAGCTGCAAAAGAACTGAACTCACCTTTGGTTTTGCAGGTTTCTGCAGGTGCAAGAAGATATGCAAAACATACTTATCTTGTAAAACTGGTAGAAGCGGCAGTGGAAGATACCGGGCTTCCTATTGCTCTGCATCTTGACCACGGCGATTCATTCGAGCTGTGCAAAAGCTGTATTGACGGAGGTTTCACGTCCGTTATGATTGATGGAAGCCATTTGAGTTTTGAGGAAAACATCAAGCTTACCAAGCAGGTTGTTGACTACGCCCATGATCATGGAGTTGTTGTTGAAGGCGAACTCGGTCGTCTCGCCGGTGTCGAAGATGACATAAAAGTTTCGGAAGAGGAGTCTTCTTATACCCGTCCCGAAGAGGTGGAGGAGTTTGTATCAAAAACCGGCGTCGACTCTCTGGCTATTGCAATAGGAACAAGCCATGGCGCTTTCAAGTTTAAACCTGGTCAGAAACCTAATCTCCGTTTTGATATCCTCGAGCGCATAGGTGAATTGTTGCCAGGATTCCCAATTGTTTTGCATGGAGCTTCTTCCGTAGTCCCGGAATTCGTAGATATGATAAATGAATATGGCGGAAACATCCCCGGGGCGATAGGAATACCTGAAGATATGTTAAGAGAAGCAGCTAAAATGGCAGTCTGCAAGATTAACATAGATTCCGATTTGAGATTGGCTATGACTGCTTCTGTGAGAAAATACTTGTTTGAAAATCCCGGTCATTTCGATCCAAGACAATACCTTGCTCCTGCACGTGAAGCAATAAAGTCTATGGTTGCCCATAAAATTAAAAACGTCCTTGGCAGTAACGACAAGCTTTAAGTTTTCAAACGGGGGAGAAATATTTCTCCCCGTTTTTTATTTGAATTAACTATGTTGAAAAAAGCATTCAATATTTCGTATAAGCGTCCACTATCAATCGCGTCTCTCTTTTTTATCATCTCGACGGGATTGTCTTTTTTTATTTCAACATTGCTTTCTGCGTTTTTTTCTGCACTTGTTTTTATTATTATATATATTTTAATTTTTAGAGAAAAAAATATATTGCGCAGCAGAAAAATATTTTTATATCTCATTATTTTAATTTCGTTATGCGGTACGCTTCTTTCTTCAATAAGAATTAATAATGAGAATAAAATGCTCGAGGCAGTATTAAACCCAGATAATCAAATCGGTGTTTCGGTAGTGGCTGTTGAAGAAAAAGAAAATGCATTAAAAGTTACAGGTAAAGTAATTTCAGCAGGAAATAAGAAAATTTCAGGTATCGCAACAAACTTCTATCTATATTCGAACAGAGTCTTTACGGGAGATTTGATATACGGAAATTTTTCGTTCTATGAACCACGCTACAACTACACAGAGAATATTTCAGTCAGCGGAAAAATCAAAGCATTGCACCATATAGAAAGCAGAAATAATAATATTCTATATTATTCAAATCAGTTTTCCGAAAACATTTCATCTATATTGAAAAATGCTCTTTCCGACAACTCCTCCATGCTTGCATCTGCAATGTTGACCGGTAACAGGCAAGGATTTTCCTCAAGACTTGAAAACTCTCTGAGAAGATCCGGAGTCTCACATATCATTGCAGTATCGGGCCTGCACATCACGATATATCTTTCATTATTTTCGTTTTTTATTAAAAAAGTGCGTTATTCCGTTGTTTCTGCAATAACTGTCTTATCTTTTTTAATTGTAATCCTGGTGTTTTATAAATTCAGCCCATCCGTCATGAGGGCATGTACAATGGGCGGGTTCGTATTTTTTGCTGAGTTTTTTGACAGAAAATCTGATTCAATAACGTCACTGATGTTAGCCGCTACGATAATACTTATTATTTCCCCAAGGGCGGTAACCTCTTTGTCTTTCCTGCTTTCCTTCACTTCATGCTACGCTATAGTCGGAGTATTTCCATTTGCATCTAAATATATTGACTCGTTAAAATCAATATCCGGGAAAAGTTTATTATCGAAAACATTTAAGTATCTTATAAAAGCTGTAGCGCTGTCGATAACTATCAGTCTGATTACATCACCTATACTAATTTTTTACAAACTGCCTATTTCGTTGGTAGGGCCTTTAGCAAACATTATCGTGGCGGTTTTAGTTTCTCCATTTATGGTGTTTTCGATAATTACAGTCATATTTTCGATTTTTCCTCCTATTTTAAGTTTCCTGTCAACTATAGTCGCTTTTCTATCCGATATATTAGGCTATGTAATCATTTCGATATCTGTATTCTTTGGTAATTTAAGGTTCTCTGCAGTGACAACTGATATTCCTTATCTTAAAGTATGGTCTGTTGTCGTAATGTTTCTCTCAATAGCCGCATTTTTCATCTGCAGTAGCAGATATCGTTTTCTCAACATATTATTAATTTCTATTATTTTATTATCATTCATCATCGCTCCCCACATTATTTTCAGAGTTGGAAAGCCGAGAATTTATTTTAACAGCGACAGTCTTACATTAATTGGCGAAAACAGCAACATTATAATAGTAGATAAGTTGACAGAACAACATTTGATTTTTTTGGAAAACTTCTATCTTGTCAACGGAATTGATGAACCTAAAACCATTATCTCCCTTAATAAAAACGATACGGAAACACCAAGATATCTTAAAGATATTTTTCCTAAAGCTGCTTTTATTAATAAGGAAAACATTGAAAATGAGCCTGCATGTGATGATTTTGAAATCCCAAAAGAATTTAATTTAGAGTTCAGGGGTAAAGGGGTTCTCGTTAATATTTTTGATTTTAGATTTGCTTTTTCTTCAGAAACTGAAGAATTTTCAGATTTAGATGCCGTATATTTATTCAGAAAATCCAAGTCCGTTGACATTGGTTGTGCCGATTGGGTGTATATTCCCGAAGAAATTAATCTGCCTGAACATGCAAATGGTAATATAATTAGGTATAAATACGGAGAAGTTATAGAAACGGTTATCAGCAAAGACAATTATTCTATATTTAAATAGTTTAATTTCATTTTCATCTCGCTTGAAAGGAAAATACATGGGTGTTTTTTACATTATCGGAAATGACAAATTTTCTTTTGATTCATCTACGGAAAAAATTATAAAATCCATTCCTAACAACAAGCTAATGCTTTTTGATGCAAAAAAAATCAACAAAGAGGGTTTGGACGCCGCGTTTTTCACCTATCATTTTACAAATACAAATAATATAGTTATGATTGATAACTTTAAAATATCCTCAATGGCAGATTCCGAAGCGTCTTATTATAAAGAGCTTTTAAAGGAAACACCCCTTAATCTTACGGTCATTTTACGGGATTTTATAACAGCAAACAGATTTACTATATCAAAAAAGATAAGGTTATTTTTTTCCGAAATTAAAAAAGCAAAAATTATCGAGGCCGGCGAAATAAAATATTTTGAATCTGAAAGGATTATTGTTGACTTAGCAAGAGAAAACGGATGCAAAATCTCGTCAAAGGCGATCAAAAGACTTTTAGAGTTTTTGAACGGTGATCTTACATCCATAGAAAATGAAATAAAAAAGCTGGCTGCTTACACCGACTATACGTCTATAGAAGTAGATGATGTAGAAATTATTTCTTTAAAAACTGCGGAGAGCGGTATCTATGATGTAATAAATTCTCTTGAAAAGGGCGATTTAACCGGTGCGCTTATTTCATTAAAAAATATTCTTGAAATAAAAACCGACCCCATCTTTATTGCAAATATTGTATTTACATCATTTGTAAATCTTTACCGCGCAAAACTTTTTTCAATCACTAACATGGATAATAAAAAAATATATGAAATATTTTCATATAAAGCAGGCGACCGAAAAGTTTCGATCGCCCTAAACAAATGCAACAAATTTACACAAAATCAACTTTCTCGATCTATAGAACTGCTGTACAATCTCGACAAAGATTTGAAGTCTTCTCGAGTAGACAATAAACTGCTTTTAGAAAAAGCAATCATTCAATTGGGAAATATTATGGATAGAAGAAGTCTTAGACTTTGAAGTCGGAATATTGTTTTGAGATTTCTCTAAAACCCAATACATATAAAACTCCTGCCGTAATCATCTTGATGTGCACAGACTTAATACTGTCCCTATTCCCGATTATTTGCATAATCTCGGAGACCACCACATCCAAATCGCCTTTATTGAGAGGTTTGCCTGATCGATCACTTGCATAAGTAACCGAAAGGCGAAGCTTATTGAGTGAAAACTTCTCGTTTTGGCCACTTCGTTTAATAATTCTCATTTAAAAACCCCATTTAAACCGGTCACACTATACCGGCATCATTGCTTTTCAAATAAAGGCAATTC
>JGI24709J26583_10002099_pt1 | contig 16633 bp, 17 predicted proteins | sample BioPla2DNA1_FD_26583 | JGI IMG/M metagenome (IMG submission 26583) | reverse complement strand
GTAAGTGCTTAGTGCAATAGTTTTACACTGATTTGTTACAAACAAACTGATGATTCAGAATTTTGGAGGTGTATTTATGACTTTGTTTAGAGGAGCAGGTGTTGCTATCGTCACACCATTTAATGAGAAAAACGAGGTTGATTATGACAAGCTAGGAGAGCTGATTGAATTTCAGATTTCTAACAAAACAGATAGTATCATTATCTGTGGTACTACAGGAGAAGCTTCTACATTAACTCATGAGGAGCATTTGGAATGTATTAAATATACTGTAAAAAAGGTAAATAAGAGGGTTCCAGTAATAGCCGGAACAGGGTCAAATTGCACAGACACAGCTATCTATCTGTCTAAGGAGGCCCAGGAGCATGGTGCTGATGGGCTACTTGTTGTTACACCTTATTACAATAAGGCTACACAAAAGGGATTGATTGGACACTTTACTGCTATTGCAAATAGTGTGTCCCTTCCTATAATAATGTATAATGTCCCTGGTAGGACCGGTTGTAATATGCTACCACAGACAGTTGCTAGCCTAGTTAATAATGTTGATAATATAGTTGGAATAAAAGAAGCCAGTGGAAATATCGCACAGGTGGCTGAGATTATGAGTCTTACACAGGGGAATATTTATCTATACTCTGGTTGTGATGAAATGATTGTTCCTGTAATGTCTCTTGGAGGAAGCGGTGTGATTTCTGTAGTATCAAATATCCTTCCTAGGGAAACCCATGATATGGTGGCAAAATATCTAGAGGGTGATATAAATACCAGTAGAGATCTTCAATTAAAGTATCTACCCTTAATAAACGCCTTGTTCTATGAGGTGAATCCTATTCCTGTAAAGGCAGCACTTAATTTGATGGGTTATAAGGTTGGTTCCCTACGGATGCCATTAACAGATATGGAGCCTGTCAATGTAGAAAGACTAAGAGCTGAAATGATTAACTGTGATATTAAGTTGGTAGAATAGCAATAAGAACTTATTGTTATACTTTGATTGGAGGAAGCATATGACAAAAATCATTTTGCGTGGATGTAATGGTAAAATGGGAGAAGTAATTACTCAGCTTGTAGAAGANGATGATAAGGCTGCTATAGTAGCTGGAATAGATGTCTCTATGAGCAGGGAACATAAATATCCAGTTTATTATAGCTTTATGCAGTGTAATGTTGCAGCAGATGTTATAATCGATTTTTCATCACCAGTGAATACCAGAGACATGATTGATTATGCCATAGAGCGAGGTATTGGTATAGTACTTTGTACCACTGGATTTTCAAAGGAAGACCAGGAACTGATAGATGAGGCATCTAAGATAATTCCTATTCTCCGGTCTGCTAATATGTCTATGGGGATTAATCTCTTATTAAAGATGGTAAAGGAAGCTGCAAAGATACTTTCAGATGCAGGTTTTGATATGGAGATTGTAGAGAAGCATCATAATAGGAAGGTGGATGCTCCTTCAGGAACTGCACTGGCATTAGCAGATGCTCTTAATGAGAGTCTAAATAATCAGTATGAATATGTATATGACCGTACAAATATTCGTGCCCCAAGAGAAAAGAAGGAGATTGGTATTTCTTCTGTTCGTGGTGGGACCATAGTTGGTGAGCATGATGTTATATTTGCAGGCAGTGATGAGGTTATTGAAATTAGGCATACTGCTTACTCAAAGGCCATATTTGCTAAGGGTGCTATTCAAGCTGCAAAATACCTGCCGGGTAAAAAAGCTGGAATGTACTCAATGGATGATGTGATAGGCTAGATATGAGCCTTACAATAGAAATAATAATATTATTAAACCCTAAAAGTTTGATTATGAGATATTTGTTGGATGCATTTATATGCATCTAGTCTAGGAAAGGTAACTCATATAAGATTTTTAGGGTTTTTCGTTTTTTTGTTCACAAATTTTTCGTAATCTTATTGTATCATTATTTTTACTATAGAGCCGATTAGGATTTTATAATTCAATCTATTTATATTGAAAAATGTAAGGAGGGACTATTGTGATTGAGGTAAAAAATCTTGTGAAGCGTTATGGTAATCATACTGCTGTGGATGATTTATCCTTTACTGTGGGTAAGGGACAAATACTTGGATTTCTTGGACCCAATGGTGCTGGAAAATCTACTACCATGAATATCATAACAGGCTATATATCTGCAACGGAGGGGACAGTAATTGTTAACGGGCTAGATGTATTTGAAGAGCCTGAAGAGGTTAAGAAAATGATAGGATATTTGCCGGAATTTCCTCCCTTATATCCAGACCTTACTGTTCTTGAATACCTTGACTTTGTGGCAGATATAAAGAAGGTTAAGAGGTCTGCTAAAAGACAGATGGTGGATGATATTATGGAGGCCACTAAGATTTCAGACGTTAAAAATCGCCTTATTAGGCATTTATCAAAGGGGTATAAGCAAAGGGTAGGTTTAGCACAGGCTATAATGGGATACCCTGAGTTGATTATCCTGGATGAGCCTACTGTGGGACTTGATCCAAAGCAGATTAAGGAAATTAGAGAACTAATTCGTGAGCTTAGTAAGGAGCATACTATTATTCTAAGTTCTCATATTATGCAGGAGGTTAATGCAGTTTGTGATAGTATTTTGATTATAGATAAAGGAAGGCTAATATTGCAAGACAAGCCTGAAAACCTAGGTAAGCATTTTAGCTCTACTGTTGGGGTTAAGCTAGTGGTTAAAGGGGATAAGGATACCATAATTAGTGAGCTTAGAAAGATAGACAGCATAACTAAGCTAGAAGAAACAAGGGCTCTTGAGGAAGGAACAGTAGGCCTTACTGTATATAGCAATGAGGATAAGGATATTAGGGAGGACCTGTTCTTTAGTCTGAGTGGTATCAGGACACCTATACTTGAAATGCAGTCTATTAGTATGAGTCTTGAGGATATATTCCTTAAGGTTACTCAGGAAGAGGAGTCTGTTAATGAGACTTCAACAAGTAGTGAAGAGGAGGTTATCACGGATGTTAGCGATTTATAAAAAAGAGTTGCGTACATATTTTACTTCTATGGTGGGGTATGTATTTATTGCCTTGTTTTTATTTATCATAGGTCTATTTTTCCGTATGAATAATCTAGTGACTAGGGCGGCTAATTTTGAATATACGATTGCCAATGTTAGCTTTATATTTGTTTTATTGGTACCTTTACTTACAATGCGAATAATGGCAGAGGAGAATAGACAAAAGACTGACCAGCTATTACTTACCTCACCTGTAACTGCAGCTAATATAGTAATGGGTAAGTTTTTTGCTGTGTTTACCATTTTGCTAGTAGTGAATGCGATTATTTGTACCTATCCATTAATAATGCTTAGATATGGTAAAGTACCATTTGCATCATCTTATGCTAGCCTTATGGGCTTTCTCCTATTGGGAGGGGCTTACCTAGCTATGGGAATATTTCTTTCATCCTTGACTGAAAGTCAGGTTGTAGCAGCTGTTATAACCTTTATTGTATTTTTCTTCACCTTATTTATGGATGGGATAGCAGCTAGTATATCCACTAACCATAAAACGGCCCTTATATTCTTTGGTATATTAATGCTTATTATATGCTTTATATTATGGATTATGATGCGTAATATCACTGTATCAATAGGACTAGGAATAATAGGTATAGGAAGCCTAACGGGTTTATATATGTATAAGCCAACCCTATTTGATGGAGCGATTGTTAAGCTTTTTAGTTGGCTTTCTGCAACTGCTAGGTTTAATAATTTTTATATGGGTATATTGGATCTAGCTGATATTATCTTTTACATAAGCATAATATTTGTATTCCTGTTTCTATCAACCCAGGTTATTAAGAAGAAGAGATGGAGTTAGGAGGAGAGGAATCAATGAGTGATATGAATAGGAAGAAAGACATAAATAATGATATTAAAGAATTTAGTGAGCCTGAGATAGATGTTCTTAACGATATAGATAAGCATATAGATGACAATAATGATGACAAGCATGTGAATAAAGAAGGAGTGTTTTATAGTATTAAAGAATCCNTATCAAGAAGAAACTTTAGATCTGCTGCCTATGTATCCTTAATATCTGCAGTAGTTATTGGCTTGGTTATTCTNGTNAATTTAATCATTACTGAATTTGATTTAAAGATTGACTTAAGCAAGCAGGGATTTTATACATTATCAGAAGAAACCAAGGAGTATATAAAGAAAATAGAGGATGATGTCACAATCTACTATCTTATTGAGGCGGGTAATGAAACCCCTATGTTTCATAAGATAGGTCAGAAGTTCGACAGTATTTCAGACCGTATATCCTTAGTTCAAAAGGATCCTATACAGTATCCGAACTTTGCCAGTGAATATGTGGATGATGAGATAGGACTTAATAGTTTCCTTGTAGTAAATAACCGTACAAATAGGGCCAAGTATGTGGATAACAGTGAAATGCTTGTAAAGGAATTNAACCAGCAGACATTTCAGTACAATACAATTGGCGTAGATATAGAGGGGAAGCTCTTATCAGCAATCCAGTATGTGACAAACCCTGATCTTCCTGTTATATATTATACAGTAGGTCATGAGGAATACGAGATTGGTAGTTTNTTTAAGGATACCTTCGATAGAATAAACATTACTACTAGCCCCCTTCAAACCCTAACATTAGACCANATTCCTGAGGATTGCGATGTCTTAGTTATAAATTGTCCATCAATTGACTTTTCTGATTCAGAGAAAGAAATGATAAAAGACTACATGGCAGCAGGTGGCAATGCTGTTATTGTAATGGATTATAGGGCCCAGGATTTTAGGAATTTGAATTCCTTGATTAATTACTATGGAATACAGATGGAGAAGGGTTACATATGTGAAGGAGATTCCAACAACCATGTACCCTTGTATCCGCATTATATTGTACCAAATATTCTGAACCATAAGATGACAGGTGGCTTAAGTACTAGTAATCGTCTTGTGGTTACTCCGGTAGCCTCAGGCTTAACTATTATGGATAATGTGAGAAGCTCTCTATCTATAGAACCCTTAATAGAGACTACTGACAAGGCCTATTCCAAACTAGATATAAATTCAACCACTCTTTTGAAGGAAGAAGGAGATATAGATGGGCCCTTCTATGTAGGAGTTCTGGCCACTGATACCTATAACGGAATTACATCTAACATGGTAATATATACATCATCTATGATATTTGATGATAGTATGTTAAGCGAATTTGGTAACCATATATTATTAGTCAATACAATAGGTAATCTAGTTGGAGAAATTGAGTATATATCAGTAAGGCCAAGATATCTTTTTCCTGAGCCATTGAATATTACTCAAAAGTCCTTAACCTACTGGTCGGCTCTGACAATAATTGTTCTACCTATTCTTGTTCTTTCGACGGGTATAGTCATAGTTGTTAGGAGGAGGAAACGGTAATGACAAAAAGAAAAAAGAAAAATCAGTCAACATTGATAATTCTTCTGCTAGCATTAGTTCTTTTGTCAGGTTTTTATATATGGTTTTTGAACAGAGATAAATTTAACCCTAGTGAACCTGATGATATGAACATAGAATCTGATATAAATTCTGGTCCTATTATAGCCACTATGGATATAGACCTTGTTGATAGGATTCATTTTAAAAATGAAAATGCAGATATGATTCTAATTAATAAGGATGGAAGCTGGTTATTGGAGTCTGACAGAAAACGCCCTATAAAGCAAAACTATGTACAAAACATGGTGAATATCTTAGAAGAGATAAAGGCAACACGGCTGGTTAATGAAAAGCCAGAAGACCTTAAGGATTATGGTCTTTTAGATCCTTATGCATCTATAGAGGCTAGTCAGTCAGATGGAAAAAGAATAAGCCTTAGTATTGGTAATAAGGTGCCAGGTGGACAGGGCTATTATGCTAAACTAGAGGGAAATGATGCTGTGTATATTCTGCCTATGGTATATGGAAGCAATTTCTCATATAGTGATGTGAATATGACACAGATAGACCGAGGGCCATCAATTACTTCAAATAATATATATCATATTGAGGTTCTACAAAAAGATGGTCAGGACTTTGAACTAAGGCATGACCCAGATTCTCAGTATTATGATTCTGAATCATCACTCCTTTCCTGGTTTATCCTTAAGCCATACGATAAACCATATGCTGCAGATAGTTCCAAGGTCTACGAACTATTGGATAATTACTCAAGCTTTAATTTTCTAAACTGTGTGGAGTATGAAACAGATGACTTTGAAAAATACGGCTTAGAAGATCCTAGAGCTGCAATACTTGTAGAATATTACGAAGAGCATATAGAAGTTCTAGATGAGCCAGACAAGGACCCTGATACAGGAGAAGAAATTGGAAGCAAGACAATAACTGAAGAAAAGAGCTTTAAGTTATTACTAGGGGACATTGACAATAGTGGAGACTATTATGTAAGAAAGGACGGCGATAAGGCTGTCTATACCATGAAAGCATCCAATGTGGAAGCTATGCTAAGAGTAGATGCCTTTGATGTCCTAAGTACCTTCGTTAATCTTCATGATATTAGTAGTGTAGAAAGATTAGATATAGATATAGAGGGGATATCCTATACAATGGAGATTAAAAGAAAAGAGGATACAGAAANCTATTATTTTAATGGTGAAATAACCACTGAGAATGCCTTCAAGGACCTATACCAGGAGATTATCAGTGCAAAGATTGATGTTCAATTGAAGGAAGAGGTATCCATAGTGGACCAAGCCCCTATTTTAACCATATCATATTATATTAAAGGTAAGGATGAGCCCTATACAAGCAAATATTTTTCATATGATGACAGCTTTTATATAATAGAAAAGGATAATCATATACAATTTGCTGCCGATAAAAGGAAGATTGATAGTATAATAGAATCAATTAAAGGATATAGGCTTAATGAGGAATAAACCCAAAGGCTAAGAGTCAAAGAAAGGCTCTTAGCCTTATTTTGCGTAACAGAAAATTGCATTCTATCACATAAAATGACGGTCCCATAAGGATACGNACAAAAAATACAACTTGTACGAATAATCATTGCATTGACATAATATATTAGGATATGGGATAATCAAGCATGTATCCTTAGTGCTTTAAATTATTCTGGGAGCCGTAGTAGAATACATAATCCGGACCTAAATTCGGAGGGGGAGATACTATGAATTATAAGAAAAAAATCATTATTATAGGTGTTTGTATAATAATCGTAATAGCTGTATTAGTGGCCAATGTTATTAGGGGCATTAAGTCAGTGGAAGAAGATGAAATAGATGATATTGTTGTAAAAGAAAAAATAATATCAAGGGCAGAAGCATATCGGCTATTAAGCTATATTGAATACGATAAGCCAGCTAGAGAAGCCCTACAGATGGGGATTACATATGCAGATAAGGACTGGCATGGCTGGTATGATGATTATGTAAATGCTGTATGGAAAATGGGCCTAATAGAGGGAAGNGTCACCCATTCCCCTAATGAGGCAATTACATTAGGACAAAGTAAGATATTGATAGATAAGCTTATAACAAAGTATCCTAATTTACAGGGAGTATATGAGGAATTATCCTTTGATTTTTTAAAGGCTGATGAGCAAATGTTTATATCACAATTTCTAGAGCTTTATAAGGCACTTCTTGCGCTTATTCCAGAAGAAGATATCTTAGTAAAGAACCAGGTTCTTTTTGTTCTAGAAAGGGAATTAAGTGAAGATGGGAAGGATAGGATTGTTACAGACATAGGAAGGTATTATTATAAGAATACTAGAGATTATGAAGGGGTATTTAATCATCCTACAGAGAGGTCACATGAAATCATTACTGGTGAAGAGTTTATAAAACGTTATAATAATAAAGGTATAGAAGCTTTAACCTGTGGAGATGAAATAGTATATATAGATAGGGTCTATCCTGACAAAATAGTAGTCCATAATGTGTGGATTAAGCAGGGTAGGGGTATTAATATTGAAGCTTACATTAACGGAATCCATAAGGAGTTTAAGGCGGAGTTTAACCTATCTCAGGAGATAGAAAAAGTAGTAGGAGACATAAGTATAGAGAATGAAAAGGTGGTTGGAATAAGTGTAAAACCTGATACGATTAGTGGTAAAGTCTTGCAGTCTGGCGAGGATTTTATAGAGGTTGAAGGTTACGGTAAGGTTTTCTTAGATGAGAATTATAAGATATATAAAGTATACGGTGATCTTTCTATGGAGCGAACCAATAGCATATTGGTTGGCTACACCACCACTGATTTTGTTGTATCAAATGGGAAGATTAGTGCNGCNCTAATAAGGGAAAGTATAAAAGCAGAAAACATCAGAGTTTTACTTCATAACACAGGATATAAGGATATATATCATAGTAGTGTTGAGTTTAGTGCAACATCAGATTTTCTTGTAAAAATTGATGAAAATGAAAGCCTATATAAGGCCGATGAAATCATTAGTCTAACACCAGGAGATACTTTATTATCTGAGGGAAGGCTAGTTATTGAGCCAGTCTCTGATGAAGGGAGAATAAAGCTATTATCCATAGAACGGTCAACTGGTAATCCTAGATATAGGGGTAGAATAGAGATAACACAGGAGGATAAGGGGCTTTTGCTAGTAAACGAATTGCCCTTGGAGGAATACCTGTATGCAGTAATTCCAAGTGAGATGCCTACCTATTATGGCATAGAGCCCTTGAAGGTTCAGGCTGTATGTGCAAGAAGCTATGCATATCGTCACCTCATGGCTAATAGTTTAAGCAGGTACGGTGCCCATGTAGATGATAGTGTGTCTTATCAGGTATATAATAATATAAATGAGAATGAAGATTCCATATTAGCTGTCAAGGATACCTACGGAAAGGTAGTAGAATATGATGGGGATGTTATAACAGCATATTATTTCTCGACCTCTTGTGGGCATACAACAGGTGTAGAATATGTATGGTCAAATGGATCAGCTATTCCATACCTAAGGGGAGGGCTTTTAGCTCTTAAAGATGATAAAGAAAGTCCCTATAATGACCTAACAAAAGAGGAGAATTTTAGAAGTTTTATATTGGATGAGGAGTATAATACCTATGATAGTGAATTTAACTGGTATAGGTGGAATGTAACAATTGACAAAGATGATCTAAAAAACAATATAGATGAAAGACTTGAAAAAAGGTATAAGGCGAATCCTGATCTTATAACCACCCTGGTTAGTAAGGGTGATTCAGGTATGGAGGCTGTATATGAAAGTTTACCTGTTAGTAGTGTAGGAGATATTGTGGATATCTTTGTAGGAACAAGGGGCACTGGTGGAATAATTTATGAGCTAATTATACAGGGAACAGAAAAGACCATAAAAGTTCAAACGGAATANAATATTAGAGCACTTTTGTCGCCCAGAAAAAGATACAGTTTATCGTCAGGATGGAACGGGAGTAGATGATTTAAGCCTACTTCCCAGTGCATTCTTCTTTATAGATAAGAATGAGGAGGGTGGAAGTCTTACCAGCATATCTATATATGGTGGAGGTTATGGNCATGGTGTAGGAATGAGTCAAAATGGAGTAAAATCCTTGTCTGATGCCGGTAAGAAATACGAAGAAATAATCAAGTGTTTTTACAAAGGGACTGATATAGGTTTTATTTATCAATAGTTACTTCGTTGGAGGGATCATTGTAAAGCTGTTTTACCTTGTCTGTTATTGCTTTATTTTGAATTAATACATTTATTTCTGCACCAATAAATAAGATGTACATGCAGAAATACATCCAGAGCATAAATATAACTATAGTTGTAAGGCTACCATACATGGAGCTATAATTAGAATAATGATCAATATAGTAGGAGAATGCATAGGAGAAGGCCATCCATCCGCCAGCACAAACCAAGGCACCTGGAAGTTCTTTTGTTAGTTTGGTCTTTCTATTGGGTACCACAGAATAAATAACTAGGAAGAAAATTAGTAATACAATTAGCCCGACTATAGTACGTAGACTTATAATTAACAAAGCTAAATCCTGTAATACTGGAAACCGGACTACTATCCAAATATAGAGTTTATTACCAAAGACAAATAGTATAATGCTGGCTATGAGCATTATTGCAAAAGCCAGGGTATATATAGTAGATATAATTCTAAGGAAGATGGTTTTTCTGGTTTCCTCTATTTCATATACGGAATTCAAGCCCTTCATTATTGCAAGAATTCCTTTTCCGGCTGACCATAGTGCTGTAATAACAGTGGCAGAAATTAATGTGCCTGAGTTTGTTTTATGATAGACCTCAGTAACCACTAGAACAATAAGAGAGTTAAAGGCACTTGGGAAAATTTGAGTAACTATGTTTAATATGGTGCTTTCCTTTAGCGAAAAAAAAGGAACTATGCTTAACAAAAACATTATAAATGGAAAAAATGAGATGATTATAAAGAATGCAGCCTGTGCTGAAAAGGCTGAGACATGGTCATCTCTTATTTTTTTGAAAAACAAATCAATTAATTTTATAGTTGGTCTTATCATTATTTGCCCCTTCTTATCTTAGCATTAAAAGGTGTACATTATATTATACGTAGTGCTTTAATATACTATTCCACCANAAACCTNCAATGCCATGTGTCANTATTNGTGNCATAGNCCATTATNANNCTATGATAATTNNTTATANNTNAGTAACTATATTGTAAACTTTTTTGTTTTTTAGTCAAGTGATGCTAGTTAAAAAAATCATTAGTTAAACAGTGATAAATGCTTGATTTTTATTGGTTTTATGGTTATGATGTTATGTAGAAGCTTTTAGATAAATATGGGATAATTATCTGACCATAGCTTATAGTAAAGGAGATGTGTGATGATTAATTTCGAAGAAGAGATTAATAAATTCCAACCCAGTCTAGAAATAGAACAGGCAGAGGATGTAATATATAATAATGATATGACTGATATATCGGATATTTTAAAGGAATTATTGAAGGAAATAGAAAACGACTAATATAATTAAGAAATTAGGTGGAGAGAATATGATTTGCCCCAATTGCCAAGGCAAGATACCTGACAAGAGAATACGCTGTGATCGTTGTGGTCATGATTTGAGTTTGTATAAAAAAATATACAGGGCCTCTAATATGTATTATAATAATGGATTAGCAAGAGCTAAGGTAAGAGATTTATCTGGTGCCATCATAGCCCTAAAAAATAGTCTAGAGCTTAATAAATCTAATGCCAATGCAAGAAATCTTTTAGGTTTGGTATATTTTGAAATGGGTGAGACAGTAGCTGCACTTAGTGAGTGGGTGATAAGTAAACATTTTAAGCCAGAGAACAATGATGCAGATGACTATATTAATGCCATACAGGACAACCCAACAAAGCTTGATGGGCTTAATCAGGCTATAAAGCGTTATAATAATGCCCTCACATTTGCAAAGCAGGGTAGTGATGACCTTGCTATTATTCAGCTAAAAAGGGTAATACAGTTAAATCCCAATTTTATTAGAGCCTATCATTTACTTTCATTATTATATATGAAGAATGAGGATAATGAAAAGGCGAAAAAATGTCTCTTAAGGGCTGCTCGTATAGATGTTTCTGGAACTACTACCCTAAGATACTTAAAAGAACTTACGCCTAAAGCTAACCTAGGTCGAGAACAGGTCTCAGACTTAGGAAATAAGGATGTAAGCTCGACAATTATGCCAGTATCCTCTTACCGTGAGGACAAGCCCAATGTTATGGCATTCGTTAACTTGGTTATTGGAGTATTAATAGGCATAGCTGTAATGGCAATCCTAGGTATTCCCTCAGTAGAGAAAAATAAAAATAGTGATAATAATCAGACCCATATAGACTATAGTGCAGGTTTAGCAAGTTTAGAAGAAAAGGAAGCTGCTATTGCTAGGCTACAAGAGGAAAAAAGTGAGCTAGAGACAAAAGTAGCAAGCCTTGAGTCAGACCTTGCCAGTATAGTTATACCTGAGGATAAGCCAGAGCTTTATGATGGTTTNTTCGAGGCTTTTAGTCTTTATCTCGACGAATTAGCCAAGGATGAGGGTGAGAGGGAATATGAGCAGATTGCCGAAAAGCTTAGATTATTAGATACAAGTGAATTTGAATCAGATGCATCTTTACAGTTAATAGAAATGTTAAGACAAGAGATATATCCAGTGNTATCGGNTAAGCTATATGACAAGGGCCATGATATATATAGTAAATATAGGTATGATGAGGCCTTGGAGATATTTTTACTTTCCAACAGTTATGATCCAACCAATGTAAATACTATTTACTTTATAGGGCGGTCTTACCATCGTCTTGAGGATTATGATAATGCACGTCTCTATTATGAAAAAGTTGTAGAAGAATTTCCAGGCACAAAAAGACATGATAGTGCCAAAACCTATCTTAACCGTTTACCTGATTAAAAACACTTAAGTTATTTACAAAGATATACTAGGGATAAGGATTTATAGAAAAAGACGTTTTTATAATGTCTTTTTTTATAGGCCTAAATGTAAGAAAAAGGCACAATATTACTATAAAAAACAATAGAAAGGAAAGGTATCTGATGCAAAAGAGCAATAGGTATATTAAGCCGGATGAAAGGTTGGGAAAGGAGGGGACATTTTATGAGATTAATCAGCGCTGCTTGATAATCAGGCTCAATGAAGAGCTGGACCATCATAATGCTATCCAAATTAGGAAGAAAGCAGATAGAATGATAGAAAGAAATTATATAAAGAATATTATATTTGATTTTTCTGGAGCTGAGTTTATGGATAGTGCTGGAATTGGAGTTATTATGGGCAGATATAAAAAGGTGATTTTTATTGGTGGTAGTATTGCAGTTGCCAATGTTAGTTCGCCTATAGATAGGATTTTTCGTTTATCAGGTCTATATAAAATAATTGCTAAGTATGATTCCGTAGAGGCGGCGCTAAATCATTTTGGATAAGTAATATATGAAAAGGAGATATATGAAAGGGGATAAGAGTATAAGATGGATAATACTAATAGGATGATATTGGAATTTGAAAGCAGGTCAAAGAATGAGAGTTTTGCAAGAACGGTTGTAGCGGCCTTTGCAGCCACCATGGATCCAACTTTAGAGGAGCTGGCAGATATTAAGACTGCTGTATCAGAGGCTGTTACAAATAGCATAATTCATGGGTATACAGATTGCCTAGGTATGATAACTATGAGATGTCTAATAAATGGGAATGAGCTTACTGTTGAGATAGAGGATACTGGAGCTGGAATTAAGGATATTAGTAAAGCTATGGAACCCCTCTATACAACTAGGCCAGAACTTGAGAGGTCAGGTATGGGTTTTTCATTTATGGAGGCCTTTATGGACCAACTTGAGGTGGAATCTACTCTTGGTAAGGGGACTATTGTAAGAATGAAAAAAAAGATAGGAAAGCAGGCAATTAAGGAGTATACACAGGAGACCGGACTGAATGCAGTGTAAAAATTACAGTATAGAAGGGAGCGAGGCTTAATGTGGATACGCTTGACTTAATTAAAAAATCTAGACAAGGGGACAAGGAAGCTAGGGACTTAGTGGTTAAAGAAAATGTGGGACTGGTTTGGAGTATAGTTCGTAGGTTTGCCAATCGAGGTCATGAGATGGAAGACTTATTTCAAATAGGTAGTATCGGCTTGATTAAGGCAATTGACAAGTTTGATTATTCCTATGATGTGAAATTCTCAACCTATGCAGTACCAATGATAACAGGGGAAATAAAGCGTTTTCTAAGGGATGATGGCATGATTAAGGTCAGCAGATCACTTAAGGAAAATGCCACAAAGATTAGGATTTTTAGAGAGAGGTATGCAAATACTAATGGGAGAGAGCCTACTATTGAGGAAATTGAAACAGGGCTTAGCCTTACAAGAGAAGAAATATTGATGGCAATGGAGACTGGAGCAGAAGTAGAATCACTATATAAAACTATTTACCAGGGTGATGGAACCCCCATATATTTAATTGATAAATTGACAGAAACAAAGGATGAAAGCGAAAATATGATTGATAAGCTTGCATTAAAGGAGGTTATTGCTAGCCTAGATGATAGGGAGCAAGAGATTATCAAGCTTAGATACTTTAAAGATAGAACGCAGACTGATATAGCAAATGTACTAGGAATATCTCAGGTTCAGGTATCCAGGATGGAAAAAAGAATATTAAAAATATTAAGAGATAAGCTTGGAGCTTAACTATGTATAATTTTCCAGTATAGTAAGTTTTTAAATTCACATAATAATAAATGTATTATAAGAGCATCAGTATAATATACTGATGCTCTTATAATGTCTTTAGGATTAATTGATGCAATTATATGAGGTGATGGTTATGGTACTAAAAAGAAAAAAGATAATCTTACTTGCTACTATTATTATAGTTACGGCTATTGCAGTTGCCCTATTTGTAGGATTTTTATCATCAGATGAAAAGACTGAATATGAAGGCACCTTAGTGGATATAGGTACTACTACATGTGTTAGCTTATAGGGTTAGAAAAGACAGATTTTTAGCCAAAGCAAGAAAGGATGGGTCCGTGTGGAAAAGCAAAAGAACAAAATCTCTGACCTAGTTAGGGAAAAAAATACAAACATTAGAAATGAAAACTATAAGCAATATGTTGAGCAGGTTACTCCCAGCTTTAGTACGGTTAAAAACTGCGTAAAGGCTTATGTAGTTGGAGGGGTTATATGTGTCATTGGACAAATGTTTACCAATTTCTTTCTTGCCAGATCTGGTGATATAGAGGGAGCCAAAGCTTATACTACTGTGGTTTTAGTTTTTTTGTCTATATTACTTACGGGACTTGGCCTATATCAAAAGTTAGCTAANTTTGGAGGTGCAGGAACCCTTGTACCGATTACTGGATTTGCTAATTCAGTAGCTGCACCTGTAGTTGAATATAAAAAGGAAGGTCAGGTTTTTGGTATAGGCTGTAAGGTCTTTACTATAGCAGGACCAGTTATTCTATACGGGATATTTTCCTCCTGGCTACTAGGATTAATTTACTACATCTTAAAGCAGGTGGGACTTGTATGACTTTAAAGAATAGGAGTTATGATAATGTCTGAAAGTGTTGGCAATAATAATCAAGAAGTAAACATTAAAAAGAGGGCAAGAAAGGGATACAAATCTGTAGGTAAGCAAAGCATTGCATTTAAGAACCCTCCATATATTATTGCTGCTTCGTCTATAGCAGGCAAAAAAGAGGGTGAAGGTCCATTAGGTGAGCATTTTGATCAAGTTTATGAAGACCCCATGGTAGGTAAGAATAATTGGGAGGAAGCTGAGAGCGAGCTTTTGAGGATAGCAGCTCAGACAGTACTTAACAAGGCAGAGCTTAAAAATACAGACATAGGTTACCTAATAGGAGGAGATTTGCTTGGTCAATTAATCGCCACATCTTTTGGTATAGCAGAGCTTCAGATACCTACATTTGGTGTTTATGGAGCATGCTCGACTATGGGAGAGNCCATGGTCTTGGCTGCTATGCTTGTGGATGGAGAGTATGCCAAAAGGATAATAGCATTAACATCAAGTCATTTTGCAGGTGCTGAAAAGCAATTTAGGTTTCCACTTGATTATGGAACACAGAGACCTTATAGTGCTTCATGGACTGTTACTGGATCGGGAGCAGTTATAATAGGAGATTATAAAGACAGTAAAAAGAAAGATGGGGAGCCTGATATTGTAATAACAGGCGCTACTACTGGAAAAATTATAGATTATGGNATAAAAGATTCTAATAATATGGGAGCAGCCATGGCCCCAGCAGCATTTGAGACTATAAAGCAGAATCTTGATGATTTTAATATTAAGCCTGATTATTATGATAAGATTATTACAGGAGACCTTGGCTNTGTGGGTAAAAAGATATTAATTGAATTATTAAACGGGAAGGATTATGACATAAGTAATCAGCATATGGANTGTGGTATAGAGATATTTAATCAAGATACACAGGATACCCATGCNGGGGGAAGCGGATGTGGCTGTGCAGCCATAACCTTTACGGGGTATATATTAAAAATGTTAAGGGAAAGGGTCTGGAAGAGGGTCTTATTTGTACCAACTGGGGCCTTGCTTTCACAGACTAGCTTTAATGAGGGAAATAATATTCCAGGTATTGCTCATGCTGTAATGGTAGAGGCTCGCTTATAGTAGTATTGTTATGCAGACATAGGAAGGAGTAAGACTTAGAATGGATTATATCATAGCTTTTCTGGTGGGTGGTGCAATATGTGCGCTTACCCAAATCTTATTAGATAAGACAAAGTTGCTGCCGGGTAGGGTAATGGTTATCTTGGTATGTAGTGGAGCTGTTTTTGGAGCAATAGGCCTGTATGAACCATTTGCAAAATGGGCAGGTGCAGGGGCTAATGTACCATTAACTGGCTTTGGAAATACTTTGTTTCAGGGTATAAAAAAATCAGTTGATCAAGAGGGCTTTATAGGAATATTTAAAGGTGGATTTACTGCATCTGCAGTAGGAATTTCTGCAGCTCTGATTTTTTCATATATGGGATCATGGATTTTTAATCCTAAGATGAAGTCCTAGAAGGACTACAAAAGGAGTTATGTTTGGAAATATTTTTATGTAATAGGAGGAATAGCCTATTA
>JGI24709J26583_10002096_pt1 | contig 16641 bp, 12 predicted proteins | sample BioPla2DNA1_FD_26583 | JGI IMG/M metagenome (IMG submission 26583) | reverse complement strand
AGAAAAGTTTTTGCCGGCACGGCTAAATATTATGCCGTAGATAACGGATTGCGTCAATTTATTGCAGGCGACAGGGTAGAAGATTTTGGTCATATATTGGAAAATATCGTTTATCTTGAATTGCTTCGACGTGGGTATCAGGTATATGTGGGTATGGTAGATAATCTGGAAGTTGATTTTTTAGCGATTGATCCAAAGGGAGATAGATTGTATATCCAGGTAGCACACAACACGGAAAATGAAACCACCTTAACTCGTGAACTCAAACCCTTACAAGCCATCAAAGATCATTATTCCAAATTATTGCTGACCATGGATGAAATATTGCCCGAGCAAAATTTTGATGGAATTGCTAAGATGTCGGCATTGGAGTGGTTGTTGAGTTGAGGAGGGTAGTGTTACATTTAGTGTGTCTCTAGTTTAAACTTACTAATAGCCTTGTTGCAAAATGATAGTTTAACAAGTGGGTGCATATCGCCGGAAACACTGGGTACATATCACTAAAATATCCAGTGTAACAAATCTACTAAAAAAAACTGTTCCCACACATAAATAGCTGAAAATAAAACACGCTTCACACATTTTTGGGATACTATCGAAATAGTAATGAATATTCAAAATGCACCCTGTTAGTTAATATGTTCACACTGTTCTTTTATTACTATATTGCTACTCATCGTCCCATGGTGACTCAACTTCATCAACGTTATCTGGTTTTCCTCTGTCATCGAATTGCGAAAACAGTTTTAACTGAACGCACTTTGTCCTTTTCTTGCACTGAATTTCCACGTTAATATCCACGCAGGCCAACACTTTTTGAGATAAATCTTTTTCAGTTGTATTTGCTTCTATTATATTTCTTAATTCTTTCTTTTTGGAGTCATTTAAATCATTTAGTCCCGCGTAAATATTAAATGTCTCATCTATCTTTTTTAAATTGAATTTATCAAGGTGCTCCTGATCATCTATTTCCTTAAAGACTATATTTGGCAAATCATCTTTTTTTAGGATGAAAAGAGAGCCGGCTACATATTCATCACTTGATTCCATTTCGGCTATTCTCACGTTTTTGAAAAACCATTGTCCATCCCTTTTCTTTAAACCGTCTATCTTTAAAGATGCATAGTAATCCAAGTATAACCCTACGGCAATTATAATGAAATCATTTGGGTTAATGTTAAGCTTGTCAATTGCCGGGAACAAATCTTTTCCTATGAGTGTATATCTTCGAGGTAGGATTAAAACCAATGTATTTGCAAAATAGTAACGGAATTGTTGAGCTACTCTTTTCGCTGTAATTGAGCTTGTATTGGTATAGTCGATGTCTTGATCATCGCTAAATGCAGTTTTAGGTAAGATGTAATGTTGACCAGTAATATGATAAGGTTGATACTTAGTTCCGATATTTTTATTATGAAAAATAGATTCGTGTTTTTGGAAGATAGGGATTAAAATTTCTTTTGTTTTTTCTTCAAATACTTTTTCCCACTTAGGAGAAACCGGTTGTTTCTTTTTTATTGTATTGTAACGCTCTTCGAGTGTTTTTTGATAATTCTCAATCAGTTCTATTGGAGGAGGTGTTGTTGTATCTTTTTCATGTAAACTTTCTTCTAGTCCTAACTCTTTTAAAACCTCCTCCTGCTTTAGGTAGTCGTTCACGAAGAACTTTAAACCGTCCAGTTCATTTATCCAATGCTTTAACTCCGATAATTCTTCGGGTAGATACGGCATTTTTAGCCTGTTTATAAAACCACTAGGTAGAGTGTATTGGCGAATAAATAAAACGGCAAAATATCGCTTGAGCCACATTTGGACAATAGCATCAGAATCAACTCCGCTAATATCTGGGAACCAATACTTTCGTCTGCGGCTGATAAATTGTTGATTATCTATTGGTTCTATTTTCATATATTGTTCAATAACCTCTTCCATTCGTTCAGGGACAAGAACATATGTTGGCGGATTAGTATGCGTAAAGCGCATAATTTCTTTTATCACACCATATTGCTGCTTGTAAAGCAACAACGCGCCAAGGAGGTAATGAAACTCTAAAAAATCACTTCTTCCTATTTCTTTTTCATCTATTTCTGTTTGATTTAATACTGTCGGAGGAGAAGTCGAAAAATCATAGTTAGGCTGAATCTTTCGCATGAACAAACTAAACAGTTGATGAGCTTTTCGCCAATAAGCAAACACGATGTCTCCTCTGTTGTATTGAATCGTTTGCACGAGACAAGTCCATATAAAACGATAGGTCTCATCGCTCATATTTGTATCCAAGAATAAATCGAATAGAGCCGCATCATTTAGTAAAGAAATAGTTCGTCTATCCCTTTTGCAAAGTAATTCGTTTGCTTCAAAAATCGAATCGTAGTATTCTTGAGGGTAAACAATTGCATTATCTCTGTTTTCCTTTTTTATTTCTGAAAATGTGTTTGTATAAAAGGTTGCTAGCTTTCTGGCGAGTTTTTCATCAGCTTTATTAATAGAGTAAAAAAGTATTTTTGATATTGCTTCAAAAATGAAATTTTTGATTTCTACTTTTTTTATGTTTCTATGCAATATTATCAGATGATTGACCAATTTCTCAGGAACATAGTAGGTGTATGTTCGATAGACAATAAAGAAGGTTGAAAAAACCAAAAAAATAGTACAAATAGCAAGAATAATGAATGCCGAATTGTCTATAAGCCAACCCCAATTAAACAACGGTGGAAACTGTAAAAACCATATAACACAACTTATAACGGCTGCTAATAATGATAGCACAAATAATTTCGTGGCTTTTTCTCTCTTGAAAACTTGTATTAATTTAGTAGAATGATATTTGCCATCAATTCTTGTGATGATTTGAAGAAACAGGGGCAAACCTAGGGCAAATACTGCAATAATCATCGGGATTAGCCCAACGCTAATAATATTTGAATAGTCTGCGAAAATATTCATTTTAAATAGTAGCATGGCCGTTAATATCTCAAAATCGCAAGCAATTGTCATTTCGGTGCATTAGCTTACATCCCCTTCACCACCCCGATCACCCTCATTATGTCATCATCTGTGAGGGCGGAGCCGGAGGGGAGGCAGAGGCCGTCGTTAAACATGCGTTCGCAGGTGTCGTCGCCATAGTAGGGGGCGTTGGCAAACACCGGTTGCAGGTGCATCGGTTTCCACAGCGGACGGGTTTCAATATTCTCCTGCTCCATGGCAAGTCGTAGCTCTTCGCGTGTAAACCCCGCCTGTTCGGGGTTTATCACGATACAGGTCAGCCAGTGGTTCGAGTTGAATGTGTCTGAAGGGTTATCAAGGAAGGTGATACCCGGCAGTTTCTCCAGTTCTTGTTTGTATATCGCGTGGATCTGTCGCCTTCGCGCCACATGCTCATCGAGCACCATCATTTGTCCTCGACCGATGCCGGCGCATATATTGCTCAGTCGGTAGTTGTAGCCGATGCGCGAGTGCTGGTAGTGCGGTGCCTGATCCCGTGCCTGTGTGGCGTAGAACATCACCCGTTTCGCCGTCTCCTCGGACGGGCACACTAGCGCCCCGCCCCCCGAGGTGGTAATCATCTTGTTGCCGTTGAACGACAGGCAGGCGTAATCGCCAAAAGTGCCACACTTGCGCCCCTCGTATTCCGAACCCAGCGCCTCTGCGGCATCCTCCAACACGGGGATTTCGTATTGTTTGGCAATAGCCATAATCTCATTCATCTTGGCCGGCATCCCGTACAGGTGAACGGGGATGATCGCCTTCGGCTTATTGCCCGTTTTGGCTATGCGGTCCTTAATTGCCTCTTCCAGTGCTTTGGGGCACATATTCCATGTCTCAGGCTCGCTGCCGATAAACACGGGTTTACCGCCCAGGTATGTGATGGGGTTGGCAGATGCCGCGAAGGTAAAACTTTGGCACAGCACCTCGTCGCCCGGCTTTACGCCCAGCATAATCAGTGCCAGGTGAATAGCCGCCGTGCCGGAACTCAATGCTACAACGTGCAATTCTTCGCCCAGGAACTTCTCCAAATCATCCTCGAAACCATCCACGTTGGGTCCCAACGGCACCACCCAGTTGGTGTCAAAAGCCTCCTGTATAAATTTTTGCTCATGCCCGCCCATATGCGCGAGCGACAGCCAGATACGTTTATTTTGCACTTCCTAATGATTTTATAACCTTACATCTGTTACCCGACGCCAGGGAGAAATCGGGGATATTCTTGGTAACCACGGAACCTGCGCCAATCACGCACCATTTTCCTATTGTAACACCCGGAATCACGGTGGTACCAGTACCTATCCAGGTGCCTTCTCCCACGGTAACGTTTCCGGTTAGTGCCGAGTTGGGTGATACGTGTACATAATCACCCAGGTTGCAATCGTGATCAACCGATGCCAAGGTATTGATAATACAATGTTTTCCGATTAGGCAAGAAGACTGTATAACGGCATTCTGCATTATAACAGTTCCTATTTCTATTTCTGAACTTGGAGAAACTATGGCAGAAGGATGAATAGCTTTTCCAAATTCACCATGAATCGTTTCAGCAATCTTTTTTCTTATTTTGTTATCACCTATACTGATGATAACGGGGTAGGGCACCGGCTGCGGTTTAATCACAGGGTAACCCAGTAACTCCTTGATATCGGGATTGTCGTCGAGCAAACCTACAACTTTAACCCCTTGAGCTGTAAGTATATCGATGATTACTTTGGCGTGTCCGCTTGCTCCGTATAAATACATGATAAAATATTCCGTTTTTAGTGAAACAGCTATTTATTACCTCTGAAAGGCTCCATTGTGGTACTTGTCTCAGAACTAATCCCTTCGCGTCTAAATACCTTTTCAATAGTCTTTAAAACTATTTTTACATCCAAAGGTAGCGAAATATGGTCAACGTACCACACGTCGTGTTCAAACTTTTCTTCCCAGCTTATGGCGTTGCGTCCGTTCACTTGGGCCCAGCCGGTAATGCCTGGACGCACTTCGTGGCGTCGTTTCTGAACATCATTGTATAGCGGCAGGTACTGAATCAGTAATGGTCTGGGACCTATAAATGACATATCACCTTTCAGCACATTCCATAGTTGCGGAAGCTCATCGAGAGATGTCTTGCGAATAAACTTTCCTACTTTGGTCAATCTTTCCGCGTCAGGAAGCAGATTGCCATCGGCATCCCTCTTATCGGTCATACTTTTGAACTTATACAACTTGAATATTTTCTCATCTTTCCCCGGTCTCTCTTGAACAAAAAACGCACCGGCCCCTTTGTTGGCCATAGTAAGCCAAACCCACAGCACCAAAAACAGGGGACTGATTAGGAGCAGCCCTATCAGCGCCAACAAAAAATCCAACAAGCGTTTAAAAAAATGTTTGTACATATCTAACGACTTAATCGTCTTCTTTATCAATCACTTTCCAATAACCACCTCGTTTTGCCCCAATTCTAATAATCTTATTATTTCTTTTCAATTCTCTTATATTCCACTCTATACCTCTTTGGGTCAAACCCGTTATTTCTGCAAGTTCTTTCTGGGTAATGTGTGGATTTAGGTTTATTGTTTCTATAATTTGTTCTTTCACAGTTTTATCCACAGTTTTATCCACAGTTTTATCCACAGTTTTATCCACAGTTTTATCTACAGTTTTATCTACAGTTTTATCTACAGTTTTATCTACAGTTTTATCTACAGGTACATAACTTAACTCACTCATAAAGCCGTCTTGCGCTTCTTTATAATTGAACCGCATTCCCGGGTACTCTTTTATGGCTGTTCTAATGCGATGAAAACCTGTGCCGTATTTCTCTATATCTCCTGTTAAGAAAAAAGCTTCCACTATTAGCTTATTTCTTGCAGAAGGGTGGTAATCATCCGATTTAAGGTCATCAATGGTTAGATTTCCATACAATCGCCCGGGATTGAAGATGGTGATGCGGTTATCAAATATTTTAATTTTGATATCACCGGCATTGGTATAACTGCGATGGATTATACTATTTAGTACCATCTCTCTCAACGCTTCAAGAGGATATTCAAAAATCTCCTTTCGTCGAGTACTTTTTTTAACAGTTTCTGTTGATATTTCATAGGCGACTTTTAAATGGCTTATAATATATTTCATCGTCACCTCTACAACTTCAAAAAGTGTATCTCTGATTATGATGTTATCTAGTATATAATCATTTGTCTTTAATCTTCCTGCCTGAATATCAAACATTAAGGGTTGTTTTGCAAACAAGAGCATTGAAGCATTGGTTGGTTTGTCGTCTTTAATCAGAGAGAGTTTGTGTAAAATATCCATAGGCGTGCCTGAGATACGAAGGCGTCTGTTATCCTTTACTTTTGTAACAAATCGTTCTATTTTCGCATTATCTAAATCGTCCGGTGATGCGTTGGGATAAGGGTATGAGTCCCATGAATACTGCATGGTTTGCATGTAAAGTTCGCTCACTTCGCTTGCAGTCATCAGGGAATTGGAGTTTGTGATTCTTCTGTAAAATCTTCCTTTAACGGCAACCGGCTTTACAGGGTACTCTTTCACGGAAAACAGTACAATTGTTTTGTCGTTTACAGTTAAGGCTTTTACGTCAGGAATAAGCATAGGCGATGTTTTGCTTTTCACCTCATTAAGCCAAAGTTGCAGTGTCTCTTTTTGAATATTAACGCCTACTGTTTTTCCACTGTTGCTTACGCCGACCAATACATAGCCGCCTTTAGAGTTGGCAAAAGCAACTAATGTCTCAATGGTTTCAGCATTGAAACTGCTTTTGAACTCACAAGTATCATTTTCTCCCGTGGATATAAGATTGAGTATATCGGCTTCTGTCATTATTGTACTTGATTTGATAACTGTGTAGAATCGGCATTATCCGGTAGTGAAAAATGTACTGTTCACTTTATATGCTTGATAATCGCTTTGAACATATGTTGCATTTGGTAAAGATAACATTTTATATTATCTCAAGCATTGTGTGTTGATTTATTATAATTATTCTGTTTTAAAGCTTAAAACAGGTTTTTCGGAAAAAACAATTAGCTTTTTGCACGCCCTCGATATAGCAACATAAAAGTGTTTATAGCTCTTAAAGAGATGTGCGTTCAATATAACAACAGTATCAAACTCTAAACCTTTTGTCAATAGGGTTGTTCCTAAGCCTTTTTTATGTAAATTACGACCAACTCTTCGTAGTTTATTCTTTTGGTGAACCATTGATTCGTAAGATGTGATATTTTCTTCTATTGCATAATTGATGGCTCTTAAAACAGATTGGAGCAATACTGTTCTTTTTGATTTAGCTTTTATTTCATTTGCGAAGAAGTTAATTATAACAAACATCTTTTGCAGTGTAGTGTCATTGATATAGTCGTTAACATAATCTTGTAATTGTAAATATTTGTATATGTTTGGTTCTTTCCTTTTAACTAATTCATCTGTTTCTTTAATCCACTTTTTTATTTCTGTTTTATTGAAAAGTTCCATCAAAACATTCTCTTTCAGTGTTTTGATTTTTTGTTTATCCTCATTTTTGTTTGAATTCTCAATTATACAGTCAATGTCTTTACATATTTTATAATGACTTTCTTCATCTATAGCTTCTAATAAAGTTAGTTGATTAAAGAAGTCAATTGATGACTTTAATCTTATCCTACTATTAAGATTGCTGTTTGTGTAGTTGTCAGGTACAAGAATAAGCAAATTCTCTAGTTCGGGTAAATTGTCCTTATTATTAATTAATCTATAAAGCTGCTGTCGATAATAACTGTTATTGTTGTAAATGTCTTGTTCCTTTATTTTAACAAAACTAATTCCAGGATAAACACTTATGTCTAACTTTTTATCATCCGATTCGAGAATGTCCCTTATTTTTTTAATTGATTCTCCAAGTACTTTGTTATTTCCACTTTTTTTCCACCTCCATGGAATTTCAAGTTTTGTTATTTCAAAATCTTTTAGGTCATTATTAAAATTTACAACTTCTTCATTAAAATCAAATATTCCCTGCATCTCATCACCAAAAATGTGAGTAGGCAAGATTTCAGCCATAAGCATTATCATTTCATGTTGTTTCTTGCTGCAATCTTGATACTCATCAACAAATAAGCCCCCGTAAGAACATTTAATAATTCTTTTTACAGAATCAAGCTTAAATAGTTCAATTGCTTTTTCTAAGATGATAGAAAAATATTTTTTGTCATCTTGAGGAGGGATATTTTTGGAATTATAAAACGAAATAACATATTTTTGGGCGTAACCTGTAATTGTTTCAATGTTAAATTTTGAAGAATTAACACCCAACTCCTTTATTTTGGCTTTTAATGAGGCAATTCCCGCGTGAGTATGAGTCAGAATCAGTTGAGTTTGGTCGTCTGGAGCATTTTCTATACATTTTGCAATAGAATATGTTTTCCCATAACCTGCGGGTGCTATTAGTAAATTTTTTCTTTTTGAAATAAAATCTTTGTAGTTCATATCTTCTCTAAACCTATCCATTCCATTAAATCGTCATACTGTTTTTTCAGTCTAGTATCTTCGATTTTATCTAAAGAATCGATCCACGCCTTACCTAAAACTTCTCCTTTGTCTTGTCGTTTAAACCAACCTTTATCTTTAGCTTTTTCTCCTATCTTTTTTCTGTCTCCTTTGTTATCATCATTCAATTCACAGATTGTTTTTATACCAATTTGGGCTAAAACATTTCCTTTTATTTCCCCATTTCTTTCAAGTTCTAAAGCATACTCCAATAACTCAAGAACCTTTTCCCATGGTAAATCGTTAAATAACTGCTTCTCTATAGAGTTGCCCTCTTCACAATCAATAACTTTTATCCCCTTCTCCGACAGCTCTTTTTTCCTCTCATTAACATCCTTATCGTCTGAATCGCATAGAAGACAAACGTCAAATCCAGCTTTTTTAAACTTTAAACAATATTCAACTAATTGGCTACCTCCTCCATCTACAACAGATGTAGATTTTGTTTCCAAATTTGTTTCTTGAGACTCTATAAGATGATTGTTAAATGCTCTGCAAATACCTACTTCGGTCGCACCTTCACATATTATTACTCTTGCAGAGAAAAAAGCTCTGGCATTTCTTCTTATACAGTCTTGAAAATCAGAGTCAAATGTAAATAACTTATTGTTATTTTTCCTCATTAGACAAATATTTTTGGCACTCAATTCTTCTAATACATTGTTAGAATGGGTGGTTATGAAAACTTGTCCTTTGTTAATGTCTTTAAGACGTTTGACCAAAAACTTGGCACGATCGGGTTCTAATCCTTGTTCTACTTCATCTATCAGCAATATTCCGTTTTGTGCTTTAATAAGTTCCAACTGTATAGCAATCGACAATAATCTTTTAGTCCCCTTGCCTTTTAGTCTGATTGGGATACTATTTTCATCATGTAAAGATATATTGCCCCCTTTGACAAGAAAACTATTAAAATCTATAAGAGTTTTTAACTCCCCTATGTTAAGACCTAAACTTAATGCGGAATCTTTTATTTCGGTTGTTAATTCTTCAAACGGCTTAAAAGCTTCGTTGTTGTTTATGCTTTCATATGCTCTTCTATTTGCCTCAACTATAATTTGGTCTGTATTGATTTCCGAATCACTTTTTCTAAGAATAGATGTTAAAGGTGTACCTCTGCCGTAAGAAAAATGACTATCTATATAATCTGAAATAATAAATGCATTAAACTTTGCTCTATCATTAGCTTTAATTTCTACATTTTCTTGATTTTCTCTATAATTAATAATATGCCACGTTGGTTCTAAATCGCTATTTACAATAAGCCTGATGGTAAGAATATCTTTACTCTTTAGCTCTTCTTCCATTACATTGTCAATTATTGTATTATCTGGAAGTAATACTCTTTTATACAACCCAAACTTAGATTCTTTCAATAAATCTTCCGGCACATCATATAAACTTGCTTCAATGATGATTGGTTTAGAGGTATTTCCGTTATAGAAATCTGTGTCGTAAAATTTATAATCCCAATAGGGGGATAGTACTGCTATTATCGCCTGCAGAATTGTTGTTTTTCCGGAATCACCTCTTCCAATTAAACAGACAAAAGATTGATTATTGAAAGAATGATTGAATTCTTTAATACCTTTGTAGTTTTCTATTTTTAATGAATGAATTTTTGGCATTATTTATCAATATTTATAGTTGGCTTATTTATTCTATTATGCTAAGTAGACTGTTAATTGAAGCGGTTTTGCACATTTATTTCATTTCATGATCTCAATATATTTTTGTGTCAATTTTGCGTAAGAAAATTCAACAAAATCCACAAGTTCCGAACAAAGCTTATTTTTATCATAAGTAGTTAGACTTAGTCTCCTTGCATTATCAGAATACAAATTCTGCATCTCTTTTGACAGACTTAATTTATAAAGCTTATTTGCCAAATCTTCAGGAGAGGTCGGTTCAACAAAAAAGCCACACTGATTCTTTTCTACTAAGTCTTTCGTCCAACCTCTAGAGTTGACAATAACAGGAAGACCTGCGGACAAAGAATCGAACAACTTATTGGGCGAATTGGTATATAAGATTGGTATGTCAAGAAAAGTGATTAGTGAAGCATTACAACAATTTGCAATATCAGACGTAGTGAATAAATCTAGTGTCCCTAAGTAAGAGACGTTAGAAGTGACATTTTGCTGAATATATTTTTCAATCTTTATTCTATCCGCACCATCTCCAAGAAAAATAAATCTGATATTAGGCTTGTCTAACAACTGCTTTGCTGCTTCTAGAATATAGACAATACCATTAGCGATTCCTAATGCACCAAAGTAAATGACATTGAATGCTGATGGATCGATTTGAAATTTTTCAAGAGTTTCTTGATTTTTCTCCCTAGGATAAAATATATCAGGCTTTGACATGTTGGGAATCATGCATATTTGTTTACATGAAGTATTAGTCTTTCTTACTCCTTCTTCCATTCCGGGAGATAAGGTAACTATACCTATAGCATCATCGTAAATCCTTTTTTCGAAACTTCTTAGATACTTTATAAAAAATGAATTCTTGATTGCACCCATTTGAATTGGAAACTCAGGCCACAAATCTCTTACCTCAAAGATATATGGAAGCTTCTTGATAGCCTTCAAATATCTAGCAATATAACCAATGGTAAGGGGGGTTGAGGTCGCATAAACTAAATCTACATTTTTTATCTTACTTGCTCTCTTAATGGCCTTTACAGTAAAACCAATAAATGATTTTATACGATTAAAAATACTGAAATTGTTTGAGTATGAATTGGGTATATAGATAACTTCCATACCGTCAACCACTTCAATTCTAGAATCCTTCCCATTTGTATCAGAGGTAAGCATAGTTACTTTATGTCCCCTCGAAATCATCTCTTTTGCTATAAAATAAGAGCGTGTTCCCCCACCTTCTGAGGGAGTTTTAAAATATTGGTGTATATAAAGAATATGCATTTTATCCTATTTTCAAGTAAGTAAATCCCTCTAGGGCATCTTTGTCAAAAACATTTCTACCATCTATTAAAAGTGGTGTATTCATTAAACTTTTGATTTTTTTCCAGTTAGGCATTCTGAATTCTTTCCATTCCGTGATATGGAAAATTGCATCAGCATCCACTACGGTATCGTAAATATTGTTCACATATTCAATGTTATCACCTAACCTTCTTTTTGCTTCTTCCATTGCAACAGGGTCATATGCAACAATCTTACAATTTGCCTCTAACAAGGATTCTATCAAAAAAAGCGAAGGAGCTTCACGCATATCGTCTGTTCCAGGTTTAAAAGCCAAGCCCCAAAGTGCCACTTTTTTTCCTGAGACTTCCCCCTTATAGAAGTCACGAAATTTTTTGAACAAAACATTTTTTTGATCCTTGTTAACCTCATCTACAGCCTCCACAACTCTCATTCTATACCCGTGTTGCTTTCCGGTTGCAATAAGTGCTTTGACGTCTTTTGGAAAACAGGAACCTCCATAACCTGCACCGGGATATAAAAATTTATTGCCAATTCTTGTATCAGAACCTATTCCTATACGAACCATTTCAGAGTCAGCTCCAACTAACTCGCAAAGATTCGCTATGTCGTTCATGAAGCTGATTCGTGTAGCCAGCATTGCGTTTGCAGCATATTTTGTCATCTCTGCCGATGGCATATCCATAAATATTACCCTAAAATTGTTGAGCATCATCGGTTTATAAAGATTTATCATCAGCTTTTTTGCTTTATCGCTATCAACACCAACAACAACCCTGTCAGGTTTCATAAAATCATTGATGGCATTTCCTTCTTTTAAAAATTCGGGGTTAGAGGCAACATCGAAATCGATATCAACACCTCTTAACTTAAGCTCATCAGTTATTGTATTTTTCACCTTTTGAGCGGTGCCAACAGGAACGGTACTTTTGGTTACAATAAGCTTGTAGCTATTCATATATTGCCCTATTGTTTTTGCTACCTGCAGCACATATTGAAGATCTGCCGAACCATCCTCATCTGGAGGGGTACCGACAGCAGAAAATACAATGTCAACACTATCCAACACCTCTTCCAGTTTTGTGTGAAAATGTAAACGACCACCACTTACATTCCTCTTTATCATATCTTCAAGACCCGGCTCATAAATCGGAATAATGCCTTTTTTCAGATTGTCGATTTTTTTTGCATCAATGTCTATGCAGATAACATTTGTGCCAAGTTCAGCAAAGCAAGCACCTGTTACAAGTCCCACGTATCCTGTCCCTACAATTACTATATTCATAATAAAAATAATTTAATAATAACTGCACTATAACAGTAATGATACTGTCCCAAAAAGTGTGTAAAGCGCATTTTTTCTATCTTTGATTTTTGAACTGTAAACTAAAAAATTAAAGATTATCATGCACTTTACACAGCCGCAAGTTAGTAAAATATTGGAAGATATTCTACAAAAAGAAGACGGATTAAACACTATTTTAAAGTTAAGCCTTGAAGCCCTGATGAAATCGGAGCGGGAGCTATACAAGAGCAACGTTGAAGACTACAGCATCGGTTTTCGCAACCGCAAGGCTTTCGGGGACAAGCGAATGATCGAGCTTCGTGTTCCGCGCACGCGCAACGGCGGTTTTTACCCCGTGATCCTGGTGTAACCAGAAATTAGAAATACATCAAAATCGGAAACCACCGTGCAGCGAAAACGGTAACAACAGTACATCGTTTTTCAAGGAATTAACTTCACCTTCGCGTCATAACTCACCTTTTAAAATTCATGGCGTTATGACAGAGAAGGAATTTAAAACACTAAACCGTTTGATCATGTACGACAAAATTCACCGGCTCCATCACGAGGAGCGCAAATCCATTCGCTGGATAGCCGGGCACCTGGGCATTAACTTTAGAACCGTCAAGAAGTACCTGGGCATGGACCCGGCCGAGTTCCAAGAGTACTCCGAGGGCTTGAACAACCGCGGCTGCCTGCTTGATCCCTACAAGCCCTTCATCCTTGAACGCCTTGGCCAGTTCCAGGACACGCCCGCGGCGCAGATGCACGACTGGCTGAAGGAACATTACCCCTCCTTCCCCGAGGTGTCCTCCAAGACCGTCTACAATTACATCATGAAGTTGCGCCAGGAACACGACCTGCCCAAGGTAAACGTCAACGAGCGCCAGTACGCGTGCCTTCCCGAGGCGCCACCGGGCAAGTACGCGCAGGTTGACTTCGGCACCAGCAAGCAGCGCCGTGGCGACGGCACACGCGTGCGCGTTCACTTCATGGGGATGTTGCTGTGCCACAGCAGGCACAAGTTCGTTTGGTTCCAGGAAAGACCCTTCAGCAGCGAGGACGCCGTGCACGCCCATGAGCTCGCTTTCCGCTTCTTCCACGGGATTCCCAGGTTCATCATCCACGACCAGGACAGCGTTTTCCTCCGCGACGAGAACTTGGGCGATTACCGCCTCACGGACGTCTTCGGCGGTTACCTGAAGAACCGCCCCTTCAAGCCGGTCTTCTGCCGCCCGGGCGATCCCCAGAGCAAGGGGAAGGTTGAAAACCTGATCAAGTACGTCAAGCGAAACTTCCTGTTGAACCGGCCTTACAGCACCATCGAGAACCTGAACGAGGAGGCGATCGGTTGGCTGAACAGGACCGGTAACGCCATGGTTCACAACACCACGTGCAAGGTGCCCCGCGAGGTGTGGCGCTCGGAAGTCGCCGACCTCCAACCCTTCACCCCCGTGACCTCCCTGCCCACGGGTGCCGGGCACAAGGTTTTAAAGACGAACAGCATCCGTTACAGGGGGAACAGTTACTCCCTGCCCCTGGGGACCTACCGGGGCGAGGAAACCCGCGTGCTGGTGGAGGAGCGGGATGGCGTGCTGGTGGTCAAGACCATGGACGGTGAACCCTTGACCAAGCACCTGATACCGGCGGGGCGGGGCGAGAAGGTCATCAACAAGAACCACCGGCGAGACAAGTCCGCCACGGTCGAGGCGATGGGTCGCCAGGTCGCGGAGCAGTTCAGCGACACGCGAGCGGCGGAGGTTTTCCTCTCCGGGCTAAGGGAGCGGTACCCCCGCTACATGAGAGACCAGCTAGGCGCGATGTTGACCTGCCTGTCGAGGCACGAGCCGGGGGACGCGGACAAGGCCCTCGAGCTGTGCGTTTCCCGGGGGCTCTTCAGCGCGAACGACTTCAAGTCGGTGTTATCTACCATCGCCCCCGCCCGGGAGGACGAGCGGGGGATCCCGGTCACGCCCCTTCCCACCCCCGGGGCGCGGCTCATGGTGAACATTGCGCCCGAGAAGTCGAGGATAGACGTGTACCAGGACCTCTTTAAAAGCAACTGACATGACGACGAACAAGCTTACCGCCATACGCTCTCACGCGAAGAGGCTCAGGTTATCAGGGTTGAACGCGCACGCGCATGACCTGCTGGTGAAGGCGTGGAAGGAATCGCCCAGTTACGATGACTTCCTGCTCGCGGCGCTCGAGCTCGAGGTCAAGGGGCGCGAGGAGAGACAACGGGCCTCGCGTTACAAGTTGGCCAGGCTGCCGCTGGCGCGTGACCTCGACGCCTACGACCACGCCGCGTCAAGCGGGCTTAGCGCCACCCAGCTCAACCAGCTGCGAGAGCTACGATGGGTTGACGAGTGCTACAACCTCATGCTGGCCGGCCCTTGCGGCGTTGGCAAGACCTTCATAGCGGCGGGGCTTTGCGCCGACGCCATCGACAAGGGCTACAAGGCCTGCTTCAGGAGCATGGACGAGATCCTGACCACCCTGAAGCTGAGGGAGATCGCGGCCAGCGCGGGGAGGGAGTACAAGAACCTGCGCGCCGCGCAGCTGATCGTGATAGACGACTTGATGAACATCGCCGTGAACAGGGAGGAGGGCAACTTGCTCTTCGCCTTCGTCAACAGCGTCTACGAGTCGACCTCGTTCATCATCACCACCAACAAGTCCCCAGCGCAATGGGCACGGTCGCTCGACGACGAGGTCCTGGCGACGGCCCTGTTGGACAGGTTGCTCTACAAGTGCGAGTTGATTCAACTATCGGGCAAGAGCTACAGGATGCAGAACAGGAAAACCATTTTTAAAGGACAAGTTGATGGTATGTAAAAAAGAAAAACTAACTTTGCAACTGCTGCACCGTTGTTACCGAAAACGCTGCATCGTTGTTACCGAAAACGCTGCATGATTGTTACCGAAAGTGCTGCACTCGTGTTTACCGAAAATGCTGTATTCTCAGTTTCCGTTTACACCTGGCCCTGTTGAAGAACCAGGAGCAGGAAGCCCGTTCCATCGCCTTCGAGTTGTACAGGTCAGGTTTAACCACGGAACAGGTAGGTAACGTTTTCGGGGAGATTTACGGTTCCCATTACAGCAGCAGCCAGGTCAGCCGCATGTTCGACACGGCCCGTGAAGAGGTTGGCGCGTGGCTTAACCGCCCCTTGGAACCGTATTACCCCATCGTGATGATCGACGCCTGCTTCATACCCACCCGGTGCGGGGACAGCGTGAGCAAGGAGGCCTACTACACGTTGCTGGCCGTTCGCCCCGACAGGAGGAGGGAAGTGCTCGGGGTGTACAATTACCCCACCGAGGGTAGCCTGGCTTGGGAATCCATCCTCGATGATTTACGTGACAGGGGCCTGGAACGGGTTGACCTGTTCGTTTCGGATGGCCTTAACAACATAGAAGACGCCATTTGGAAAGGTAGTGTTACATTTAGTGTGTCTCTAGTCTAAATCCTCTATTAGCCTTGTTACAAAATTATTCTTTTTTTTCTTTTTCACCTCATCCTTGACTTGTATTTTTAATTCCGATACCTGTACAAGGATTACAGGCGTTGCCTGTAACTTGCTTGTCCTTGTGCAAGGTAAGAGGAATTAATGACATTTGTCAAGGATGAGTGAAACACGCTTCTTCCTTGGGGAACAGGGTCTCATCCTTGTCGATGCCCGGTAACTCCCTGTTGTACGCCTCCTTGTCCATCGACACCTTTCCCATCAAGACCAAGACAGACTCCTCGTTGGGCATGGCACCGCGCATCCTGAGCACACGGCGAAAATCCCTGTTGAGCCTCTCTATCCAGTTGGTGGTGTAAATCATCGACTGGATGGCGGGATGGTACTGCAAGTAGGTGAAGTAGTACTTGTAGGA
>JGI24709J26583_10002095_pt1 | contig 16643 bp, 14 predicted proteins | sample BioPla2DNA1_FD_26583 | JGI IMG/M metagenome (IMG submission 26583) | reverse complement strand
ATGTGGAATGTGGAATATGGTGATAATAATGTGGTAAAAAATTGCAGTATAATAATAAGCTTATTATACTGCATATTTTTATTGTTATCCACTTGTTTATTCACCGTAAAGTTTTTCACTATAATGATGAGCGGCCTCAAGCATCATATCCTTGACCTTCATCAGTCGGATTTGTGTGCTTCGCTCATTTTCATCAAGCTTCATAACTATATATTTTATTTTTTGCTGCATATCCGGAATCATAACATGCTCGAGGGCATTGACTCGGCGTCTGGTTTTTTCAATCTCGGCTGCCATAAGCTGACATGATTTTTCCACCTCAGCCAGTTTAAGCATATCAGGAAGAATATCTGCAAGGCTCTTTACCGCATCGTCCAAATCACTGGAGGTGAATGCATAACCATATGGATATATATCATTCTCATCCGGTGTCTTTGTCTTATATTCAAATTCAGGAATTTCTACGCTCATAACATTTTTTATATTGGTATCCAGATAAACCTCTTGTCTTGGAGCCATTAATGAAACATTGAGTATTTCATCAGTCATTACAGATCTTGCCAATACAAAATTCTTGTTTGNAGCGTGTATTCCGGCCTCAACTTTTTCACGCAAGGCTTTATTCTCCCGAACCATATCAAGAAATCTTCTCATAAGCTCGTCTCTTTTATCCTTAAGTAGCTTATGCCCTCTGGTTGCAGTGGCCAGCTTCTTCTTAAGCCTTGTTAATTCCATACGGGTCGGATTTACTTGTGTATTTGCCATATTACTCTCCTTTGCCGTAGTATTCGTCCAGCAACTCGTCCTTTATTCTCTTAAGCTCTGCTCTGGGCAGCATATTAAGAAGCTTCCATCCTAAGTCTAATGTTTCCTCTATATTACGGTTTGTTACATAGCCCTGTGATACATATTCTCTCTCAAATGCATCAGCAAACTCTGCATACAGCTTATCAATATCCGTTAAGGCGGCCTCACCAAGAACAACCATCAGTTCCTTAGCTTCCTTACCTCTCGCATAAGCCGCAAATATCTGGTTCATGGTATTGGCATGATCTTTTCTGGTCTTTCCTTCACCAATACCCTTATCCTTCAGACGTGAGAGTGACGGTAATACGTCAATCGGAGGCTCTATGCCCTGACGATGAAGCTCACGACTAAGTATTATCTGTCCCTCGGTAATATATCCTGTAAGGTCGGGTATAGGATGAGTCTTATCATCCTCGGGCATTGTCAATATAGGTATCATCGTAATGCTTCCTACTTTACCCTTTTTACGTCCTGCTCTTTCATAGAGGGACGCTAGATCAGTATACATATATCCTGGGTATCCACGACGGCCTGGTACTTCCTTTCGTGCAGCCGATACTTCTCTTAGAGAATCAGCATAGTTTGTTATGTCNGTAAGGATTACAAGCACATGCATATCCTTTTCAAATGCCAGATACTCGGCGGCAGTTAGTGCCATACGAGGTGTTGATATACGCTCTATGGCAGGGTCATTAGCCAGATTTACAAACATAACCGTTCTGTCTATGGCACCGGTCTCACGGAAGGATTCCGTAAAGAAATTTGCCTCCTCAAAGGTAATACCCATGGCTGCAAATACAACAGCAAAGGGCTCCGAAGTACCGCGTACCTTAGCCTGACGGGCTATCTGGGCCGCAAGATTAGCATGTGGAAGACCGCTTGCCGAGAATATNGGAAGCTTCTGTCCACGAACCAATGTATTTAATCCGTCGATTGCGGATACNCCTGTCTGAATAAACTCCTGAGGATAATTTCTTGCCGCAGGATTCATGGGAAGTCCGTTAATATCCAGTCTTTGCTCAGGTAAAATATCAGGTCCGTTGTCAATGGGGCGTCCCAAGCCGTCAAATACACGGCTTAGCATATCCTCCGATACCCCAAGCTCCATGCTTCTGCCTAGAAAACGAACCTTACTACTGGCCAGATTTATTCCGGTAGAGCTTTCAAATAATTGGACAAGTGCATTACCGCCGTCAATTTCCAGAACTCTGCAACGGCGTTTTTCACCGTTAACCAGCTCAATTTCAGCAAGCTCGTCAAATGCTACTCCTTCTACACCCTTTACCAGCATAAGAGGACCTGCTACCTCTTGAATTGTTCTATATTCCTTTGGCATTAGGCTCCCTCCTTCTGTACCAGTTGATTAATTTCTGTTTTTAGTTGCATCAGGACCTCATCATATTCCTGTTTGATTTTATCCACTTTAACATATTTAAAACGACCGATTCTTTCTCTGACAGGAAGCTTAACCAAGTCATCTATGGACAGATTGCTTAAGTTCTCCAGAGAAATATCATAGAATTTTAAAACAAGCTCCATCATCATATATTGCTTCTCTAGGTTTGTGTAGGTATCATCCTCATGGAAGGCATCCTGATGCAGATAGTCCTCACGGATGGACCTTGCGGCTTCAAGCTTAAGACGGTCCGGAGCTGACAAAGCATCCATACCTACAAGTTTAACTATCTCGTCCAACTCTGCCTCATCGTTTAGCAGCTTCATGATTNGTGCCTTTAACTCACTCCATCTGTCATTAACATTGGCATTGAACCATTTGCCCATATCATATAGAGAATAGCTGGTTAGCCAATTGATAGCAGGAAAATGTCTTCTGTAAGCCAGATTGGCATCCAAACTCCAGAACACCTTAACAATACGCAGTGTTGCCTGGGATACCGGCTCTGAAATATCACCACCGGGAGGCGATACGGCACCTATTGCCGACAACGCACCCTCTCTGCCATCCTTTCCAAGACTGATAACTCTTCCTGCCCTCTCGTAAAACTGTGCCAGACGGCTGGCAAGATAAGCCGGATAACCTTCTTCACCGGGCATTTCCTCGAGACGTCCCGACATCTCACGAAGCGCCTCGGCCCAACGGGATGTGGAGTCGGCCATCAATGCTACTGAATAACCCATATCGCGGAAATATTCCGCTATTGTAATACCTACATATATAGATGCTTCACGGGCAGCAACCGGCATGTCTGAGGTATTGGCGATTAATACCGTACGCTCCATGAGTGACTTTCCTGTCTTAGGATCCTTAAGCTCAGGGAACTCATTAAGAACGTCCGTCATCTCATTACCACGCTCGCCGCAGCCAATATATACTACTATATCAGCCTCCGCCCATTTAGCCAGCTGATGCTGTACTACAGTTTTGCCACTACCGAAGGGTCCGGGAATAGCAGCGACTCCTCCCTTAGCAATAGGGAAAAGTGTATCTATAATTCTTTGTCCTGTAACCATAGGCTTATCGGGAGATAATTTTTGCTTATAAGGCCTACCCTGACGAACAGGCCATTTCTGCATTAATGTAAGATTCTCTTTTGTCTTATCGTCTTTTTCCAATACTGCGACGGTATCGACTACCGTATAATCACCTTCGCTAATGGATACAATCTTACCCTTCATATTATAGGGAACCATGATTTTCTGTATGACGATATCGGTTTCCTTTACAGTCCCGATGATATCTCCTGCTTCAACCTCAGTTCCGACAGTGACACTCGGTACAAAATGCCACTTCGCTTCTCTGTTAAGAGAAGGTATCTCAACACCACGTTTTAGATTTGTTCCGGTCGTCTCCATAATGTCAACTAAAGGGCGCTGAATTCCATCGAATATACTGCCGATAAGTCCAGGACCTAATTCAACACTTAAGGGTGATCCGGTTGATTCCACAGGCTCACCGGGTCCTAGTCCCGCTGTTTCCTCGTAAACCTGAATGGAGGCCTGGTCGCCATGTATCTCGATTATCTCGCCGATTAGGCGTTGCTTACTTACACGCACAACGTCAAACATATTGGCATCGCGCATGCCTTCTGCAACAACCAAGGGACCGGCTACTTTTTTAATGGTGCCATCGCTCATATTCTTCACCTGCTTTACATAATAGATTTATCATCTTATATTATTCGTTATTAAATATAATGTCGGAGCCTACCGCACGCTCCACGGATTTCTTAACATTTCTCATTCCTTTTCCGGTATTACCGGACACACCGGGAATCGGTATAATTGCAGGAAGCTGTGAGGTCGTATAATTATCTATCTCTGCTTCCAGCTCTGCCTGAAGGCTTTCGGTTATATATATAACAGCATATTGTCCATCAGCCAGGTCCTTCAACTGCTTTGATGCCTCTGCGGCATTCTCTACAGGAAAGGTCTCTATGCCAATCGCGGCAAATCCATATATGCTGTCACGGTCACCTAATACAGCTACCTTATACATACATCTCCCTCAATCTTTCCCGGATAATATCATCCGATATGTCGTTTCTCTTACCAGACAGCAAAATTCTTACTGTCTTAATTTCGTTTTCCCTGGCTAATAAATATGCAGCCAGCGGTGACAGTGTAAACGGATTATATTTCTGTGGTCTTATAAATTCTATAATCCGGTTATCACACCAACGTTCGAAGGCCTGTGATGATTTCTTTAGTTCCTGAACTCCGTCGGCATAAACCGTGGTTTCCAGATAATCATATATAGCATCCATGCCCTCTAACGCACATTTAATCAGTTTATTTATGTCCAAGCTTTCACATTCGCAGAGTGCTCTCCTAAGAAAGTCTTCATCCTTCTTTGTTCTTAAACTTCGGATTNCGATATTAATATCAGCAGCTGCAACCTTTAACTCAACATATTGTGATAAAAGCTCATTTTCTGAGGCTTTTCCATGGGAATACATTCTGTCGAGAGCAGCTTTATCCAATACTATATCGCAAAGCTGGCTATCACCGGTACGAAGCTGTATCTGATATGCCTCCTCTGCCACCTCTCTCATATAATCAGGAAGTAGTGAAAAATCATGCTCGGAAACAGCCTTAATAATAACCTCCGGTTCGACAGTACCATTTGAGAGAAACAGATTGGGTGTCGTATCTCCTTTATATGTCTGTTTTATAGCCGCCTTTAAATTGTGATAATCATTTCCATAACGAAATGTATTAAAGACGGATATATCCTCTACCAACTCATTAAGAAGCTCCCATGTCTTTTCTCTTTCTGATACCAAAATCTGCTCCGAGGTCTGTGAGCTTTCATCGCCCCATCCCTTATCGTTCAAATAACGCAGACATTCAGCTTCAGTTCTGCAATTCATTAGCTGGTCNATATCTGACCTACTGAATAAACCCAGCTCTTTAGAACGAATACGGGCAACGGAATATAAATATAGCTTGTCAGTCATCTCATTCTTATCTGCTGAGAATCCGAGCTTTGTTNTTTTCTGCAAACCGCTTCACCTTCTTTCCGGTCCTTCTATTCGAATAAAAACGCATTTACTTTATCCTGTAACTCTTCCTTTGCCTCATTAAATAAGGCATCAAAGGAACAGTTTTCTTCTATATCTCCATATACGAGTATAAAACCACCATTAATCATAGCACATTCCTTAGATATGGTAAGGGATGCGTTGGGAATCTCCTTAATGGCTGAATCCAAGCTTTTCTCAAATTTCTTAGGCATACGATCTAAATCAGCTTTGGAAAACTTAATTATACCCTGCTGTGTATGGGCATGTTTCTTAACGAGTTGAAGGATTATTTCGAAATATTCAGTATCCGGAAGACTGGTAAGCTTATTCTTGGCTTTACAGATGATATCGCTAATAGCCTGTTGCTTCGCATCCAAAATCATCTGCCTTTTTATGAGTTTAGCACCTGATTCTGCTCGGCTTATAATAGCCTTCGCCTCGAGTGCGGGCTTTTCGGCAATCTTAGCGCACTCCTGCTTAGCCTCTTCTTCAGCTATAGACAGAATCTTTCCGGCCTCTTCCTTAGCCTCGGCAATAATTTTATCCACGCTTGCCTGGGCTTCTGCCTCAATTGCCTTAATAATTTTTTCTAATCCAGTCATTTAAACCTCCATCTGCCGTTTATAGACAAATAAATACTTTTNTAAAAGCATGCTAAATATTAATACCGCTTACANNTGTTATAGCCAATATAGAAATAAGAAGTGCCAAGATTGCATATGTCTCAACCATTGCAGGGAAAATCATGGCCTTACCGAACTGATCGGGTCTCTTTGCCACAACACCGATACTTGCCACAGAAGCATTCGCCTGCTTGATGGCAGATGTATATCCTACAATAATAATTGGTAGACAGGCTGCAAAATAAAGTGCTCCTTTAACAAAGGAAATGTCACTGCTTCCACCTAATACCCCGATTTGGGATAAAGTTATAAAGGAAATTAATAGACCATAGATACCCTGTGTACCGGGTAAAAGCTGTAGAATTAGAACCTTACCAAACTGTGAAGGATCCTCTGTGATTACGCCTGCTCCAGCGATTCCTCCCATACTTACAGCTTTCGCAGAAGCTATTCCCGGAATTAGTGCTGCAAGTACCGCACCTGCCAATGCTAATACAATACCATAATCATTTAATATTTCCATATTCTGTACTCTCCTTGATTTTATAATATTTTGTATTGATTCCAAAGGGCTTGAATACTTTTCCTCCACCCTCATAAAACTTACCAAAAAATTCTACGTATTGTAGACGATTTGTGTGAACATAGGCTCCCAGGGCATTAATACCTAAATTCAATGCATGTCCTACTATCACTATTATAATGAAAAATACCGGTCCTAATATCCCGCCTGCTGTCATTGCAGCCATCTGGTTGATTACTGTTCCGATTACTCCTGTTGCCAGACCTAAAGCCAGCAGTCTGGAATATGACAGTACATCACTAAGATACCCGGATATACCATATAAAGAATACAATCCCTTCAATATACGCTTAAATGGATTCTTTGATTCTCTACCATTGGTAAGAATAATCCCAACCGCAGAAATAACTGCAAGTATACCTGCAACGCTAACTACCTTATCAGGTATATTTACTTCTATACTTAATACATCAGTAACCATTTTCATGGATAAAAGGTTAATTACACCGCCTATCAGAAGGATAAACCAAAATACCACATCATATATAATACCTTTATAATCCTTTTGCTTAGCCAACTGGTATCCCTTCATACCCAGTCCTGTCAACAGATGTATTATACCGATTGCAAATGCAAATGTAAGCATAAGCATTGGCTTTTCTACAGGATAAAACCATAATGGGGGTATTATCGGCAAATCGGTAACACCAAAGAATGTCTTTGCTACAACATCGAATATATCACCGAAGTAGCTACTGAACACTATTCCCCAGAACACTGTGGCAATACCACAGAACATATACATTTTCAAGGTGTTCTTCATGGGTTTTTCTATGGTTTTTCTGAATTTGATAAGTCCAAAGGCACATGCGGCCGCGATTATAAATCCATAACCTGCATCAGATAACATTAGTCCGAATAGGGCATAGTAGAATAGGGACATAACCATGGTCGGATCCCTCTCGCTTTTACCCGGAGGACTATAGGAATTTACAATTCCCTCTAACGGTTCACTGAATCCGTTGTTTTTATAGAGTATCGGAACATCATCCTTTTTCCTTGGTTCGGCTGTTTCAACAGCCACATCAAACCTTAAGGTCAGCTCCTCTTCTAAAGCTTTAATATCCTTATCGGGTATAAATCCGGTAATAATAAATACATTCTTGGATTGAAGAAGCGTACCTATGACTTCGTATTTCTCGAGTCTCATTGTCTCGTAATCCAGTAGGAATTTTATATCATTACGAACCTTATCATAGGACTCCATTTCGTCAATCGCCGCATCAATACGATCCTTGGCTTCGCCAATTTGCTTCTCTAACAGACTCAGCTGCTCTGTCGGGGATTTATCGATTGTAAGGGACGGCAGTGTAAACTCCATTTCCCTTAAAATTTCATATACCTTATCCTTGTTGTTATTGGTACACAATATGAATATACATGTCTGCTCTTTTGTCGAGCTGATAATATCCACATTGAGCGGCATGTAATCTGCCAGCTTCTCATATATTTCTTCCATTGTCCAGGGCTTTGGTAATGTACCGATAAACCCTGTGGTATGATTGGTACCCTTAAAGCTCAATGGTATGTCCAGATTTACCCATGGCGTAAGGATTTCAATCTGAGTATNAAGCCTAAATATCTCGGCTTTGTTTTCAGCTATTATTTTAGACAGCTCTATTATACGCTTTGCAATATCAATCGNAGGCTTGTATTTTTCCTTAAAGGAATCATACGCTTCCACAGGTAATTCTTCTCTACCCGCTAAAGCCGAAAGCAAGGATTTATCTTCTTTAACATAGTTGTTTAGAATTTCTAAGCTTTCCTTTGCTAAAGATATATTCTTCTCCAAGCTTTGCTCTGCGACTGATACATCGGATTTACTAAAAACCCTATCCTCTTTCAGCAGGCTTCTCACTTCAACGACTCCCCGTCGTTGTAACAGCTCAAGAATTTGCTTTCTGTCTTTTTTTAGAGCATAGATATAAATCCGACGCATTTGAAGCAATGCCATAACCAATACACCTCCTTTACCTGGTTCTTCTTTGTCTTATATTATACGACATTGGATACTACCAGGTCTATTGCTGCCTGTTCTTTTCCCTTCGCCAATTCTATAAGAAGCTGAACCTCTTTTTCCGCTTTCTTTTTTGCCTCCTCCAATATATGATTACTTCGAAGTACAGCATCTTTTATTTCTTTCTCTGCGTTCATTTGTGTTTCCTTAAGCATCGAAGCCGATAATTCTTTAGCCTTTTGAGTGGCCTCGGATATAATAGCTTCTTTCTTCGAAAGAGCTTCCTTGACCATCCTTTCGGCATTGACCTCAGCCTTACGGACAGCTTGTACTGTTTCTTTTGCCATTGACTCACCTCACTATTTCCATTTTAGACAAAATAAACGCCTTAAGTATTATAGCTTATTTAATGATTTAATTCAACTGAAATTGGCATATCCTTTCAACTATTATCATAAAGTTTTACCAATTATTAATATAAAATGTATATTTCTTTCGTCAATATTGACAAATAAATAACAATCTTAACAAATAAAGAAGCTGTACATGAGTTTATGCTCATGATCAGCTTCTTCATAAAATTCATATGGTGCAAATCCGTTGCCATTCATTAAACTCTCCCCAGGTTCTCTGAGGGCAACCGATATTGCTAGGAGGAAAAATAATATAGACACCTGCCATTTTACGCCATGTATTATATGTTAAAACTCCCCTACATCGTTTCACATAATGAGACCATATCATAAAATGACCGGAAAATCTCTTAGTTAATATCTTTTACGGATTCACCGGGTATTAAACTTCCTTCAACAACAACCCTTTCAATAATATTAGCCTTTGGATTCTCAATCAATGCTATAAGCTTTTCTGCTGCATTCTTCCCTAAAGCTTTAGTATCCTGCTTAAGAGTAGTTAACTTCGGATCCAGAACCTGTGACAGCAGTACACCGTCATAGCCTGCGATTGAAATATCCTCCGGAATTGACAGACCATAATCCTTTATTGCATTAATACCACCGACACAGGAGAAGTCATCAGGAAATATTATGCATGTGGGACGATCCTTTAACTCCAATATATCCTTGGTTAGACGATATGTCGTTTCAGCATCATGATAAATTCCGCTTTTGACATATTCGTCCGGGATATCGATTCCCAATTCATTAAGTGTTTTATAGAAGCTGCCTACACGGTTTTTGGTTACCGAGGAATCGGCTCCGTGAATAAAGGATATCTTCCTGTGTCCTTTCTCATATATATATAAGATTAAATCTCTCATACCCTTAACATTGTCAGATACTATGGCTGTACGGTTGTCAAAAACATGATCGATGGTTACGACAGGCAAATCACTATGAATTAGCTCTATAACGTCGGGATCTGAAAAATCAATACAGGCAATAACTACGCCGTCAACACCTCTGTATTTACTATGCTCATAATAGGACATAGTCTTAAGTCCAATATGCTTATTGATGAAGGTGATATCATAACCATGGCTTTCTGCCTCTACCTTAAAGCTGTCCAGCACATTAGCAAAATACTCATGGGTAAGTCCGCTCTGTGCCTCATCTACAAACAATACTCCGATATTATAGGTACGGTTTGTTTTCAACGCTCTGGCAAATAAATTAGGATAATACCCCATTTCTTTTGCAACATTTAATATATTTCTTTTTGTAACCTCCGAAATATCACTATGATTATTTAATGCTTTACTTACAGTAGCCACCGACACGCCACATCTGATTGATATATCCTTAATCGAAACCATTCGGATCCCCTATCGTTTATACTAATTTATCAACTTAATCGTTTTCTGTAATCAGTTTTGTGCATTTTGTATAAATTATTCTTAATTTACTAACAATTCTTAAAACTAANGACAAATTAATATCATTAATACACTCATATAATAACCCTTTTCTGCGTTTATTGCAAGTATTATTTTGAAATTTACTTAATCGTTTTCGGAAAAGCTGCTAATACTTAATTTTTTCTTATAAAATAATGAGAATTAGGAATAAAAAATGATTTTTATGAAATAATAATTTACAGATACNGGCTAATGCTCTGTAGCATCATGTGTAACTGGATTATAGAGCCGTCTGTATCTACTGATANAGAGATATGTTTGTGATTTAGTCTCAGAATTGCAAACGGTGGTTGACTCAGAAAATGAGGTGGTAGCGTTGAAAAGTCTGGTTTTAACAAACGAGGCATTATACTTTCAAGCTTCCGGGCAGGAATACTAACCTGGATTGGTATAAGTTCTTGTAGTTCTCATTGTCGAGGTTATACCAACAACTGAATATTGAGACACCAGATGGCAGTAAGCAGGGATTTATCCCTGCTTACTGTCATTTATGAATAATTCTATTATATAGAAAACATACAGTCTATGATCTCAGTTTATTCGCGTGGAGGTCATAGCCTGAGGGAGACTGGAAGATTCTTAATCCGAACTCTCCCGCTACAGCATATATGTGATCAAATATATCGGATTGAACACCCTCATAATTAATCCATGCAGTATCCCTTGTAAACGCATATATTTCCATCGGAATACCGGTTTCCCCTGGAGCCAGCTGACGTACCATCATAATCTTATTTTGATCAATGCCGGGATGGTTGGCAAGATAACTCTTTAGATAGGCGCGGAATGTCCCGATATTAGTCATTCGCCTTCCATTGATCTTCTGCTCGGTATCAATTTTATTCTCAATATTATATGCCTCAAGCTCCATCTCTTTATCTTTGATATAATCCTTAAGATAATGTACCTTCTTTAATTTTTCAATCATTTCATCCGAACAGAAGGTAACCGAGTTGACATCTATATAAATGGACCTCTTTATTCTCCTTCCTCCAAACTGAAACATGCCTCTCCAGTTCTTAAAGGAATCCGAAATAAGCGCATAGGCCGGTATGGTTACATAGGTTTTGTCCCAGTTTTGAACCTTCACGGTATTGAGAGTTATGTCGATGACATCACCGTCCGCACCGTATTTAGGCATTTCTATCCAATCCCCGATTCTAAGCATATCATTTGATGTTAACTGTATACCTGCTATAAACCCAAGTATGGAATCTTTAAATACAAAAGAAAACACTGCCGCCAAAGCACCGATACTGCTTAACAGGATTATCGGACTCTGGTCTAATAGCGTTGCTATTATAACAATACCGATTATTATAAAGACTACAATTTTTACGACCTGCAAAAGTCCCTTTATCGGTCTTACATTTGAAATTGGCTTCATTCGATATATGTCGTCGATGGAATCCAGAAGCGCGCTTACTACGAAGGTAAGTACGATTAATACATAGATGGTCGTTATACGCTGTAATATTTCCGCTAACTCCGGATTCTCATATAAGACTGTCAGGCTATAGAACAATACCCCCGGAATTATTAAAAAGATTCTGTTAATAACCTTATGCTCCAGTAAGATATCATCCCATTTTAATTTGTTTCTTTTGATTATTTTAATTATTATTTTTAACAGTACTTTTTTTAGAATTATATATACAAGAATGCAGACGACTAATATTGCAACTGTTATTGCAAGAGATGTCAGTAATTTTGCCATACCGCCGTCTGCTCCGTTATTCTTGAAGAAATCCATCAGTAAATCCTTCATATCCTTTGAAACCTCCCATAAAATTCTCTTCATATCTTATATCCTTTTAATTTGCTCTATTTATATTCTCTATGTTATGGGAAAATATTTCAAGTCCTTATTTGAATTCTTAATAGATTTTAATGATTATTAGTATTCATTTTGGTATAATAAGTTATCAAAGCTAAATAATTTATCATGTTTTTCGATAATATAATATAGACTGACATAGCTCGTCCGAGTCGTGTCAAGGGCTAATTAATTGATAAGAGGTGCTATTATGTGGGCTGCAAAATCACAGGAAGAAATCTTTAATGAACTTAATGTCGATCCTAAAACTGGTCTGTCTATGGATGAGGCAGGTAAAAGACTCGAGCTTTATGGAATGAATAAATTAAAGGGTAAGTCTAAGAAAAGCGTGTTTATTCTTTTTTTATCCCAGCTTAAGGATATGCTTATTTATGTTTTATTGGGAGCCGCGGCTATTACCTTGGTAATAGGCGAATATACGGATGCCATTATCATATTGTTAGTAGTGGCATTAAATGCGATAATCGGTGTTGCACAGGAATATAAGGCGGAAAAGGCGGTTGAAGCCCTGCAAAAACTAACCACTCCTAAATCCTTGGTTCGAAGAGACAGTGAGATTATAGAGATAAATTCCGAGGAGGTTGTACCCGGTGACATCATAATACTTGATGCAGGAAGGTTCATTCCTGCGGACATAAGACTTACCGAGTCCGCCAATCTTCAGATAGAGGAATCCGCATTAACCGGAGAATCCGTTCCGACTGACAAAAATGCTTCTGCGGTCATATCGGATCCCAAAACATCTCTTGGAGACAAGGTTAACATGGCATTTATGTCTACCCTTGTCACCTATGGCAGAGGCGAGGGAATCGTCGTAGCCACCGGCATGAATACTGAAATAGGTAAGATAGCCAAGATACTTGATGAGGATTCAAATGAAATGACTCCCCTGCAAAAAAAGCTGGATGAGCTTGGACGTATTCTTGGCATTCTGGCTATTGGAATCTGTGTAATTATATTTGTTATAGCATTGTTTCAGAAAAGGGATATTATGGAGATGTTCCTAACTGCCATAAGTCTTGCCGTAGCTGCCATTCCGGAGGGCTTAGCAGCCATTGTAGCGGTGGTGTTAGCCCTGGGTGTAACCAGAATGTCTAAAATAAATGCCATAGTTAAAAAGCTTCCTGCCGTTGAAACTCTTGGTTCAGTCAATATCATATGTTCTGATAAAACAGGTACTCTGACACAGAATAAGATGACGGTTGTTAAACAATATACACATGGTCTGCTTACTGAAGTAGGACAATCCTCTTCCAATCTGACAGGAACTATAGAGGAAAGTGAGATGATTAAGACTCTTGTTTTATGCTCTGATGCGACCTATGAAAACGAACAGGGAACAGGCGACCCAACTGAAATAGCCCTTATTATTCTGGGTAATAAGTATAATATGACTAAGAATATCTTAAACAAGCAGCATAAAAGAGTCTCTGAGTTTCCGTTTGATTCCGACAGAAAGCTTATGTCCACCCTAAATGAAGAAGGTGATGTGTATAGAGTTAATACAAAAGGAGCAATAGATAATCTGCTTAAAATATGTTCCCATGCACTGATAGACGGAGAAGTCGTACCCCTNACCGACGATATCAAGGATGATTATCTTAGGGTTACTGAGGAAATGTCAGATTCCGCTCTTCGTGTTCTTGGGGCAGCCTATAANATAACCCCTTCAATTCTTGAGCCGGAGGAAATGGAGAAGGATTTGATTATTGCCGGTCTTGTAGGAATGATCGATCCCCCAAGACTTGAGGTAAAGGACTCCATTCGTGAGGCTAAGAATGCCGGAATCACACCCATAATGATAACAGGCGACCATAAGAATACAGCGGTTGCCATAGCAAAAGAGCTTGAGATAGCCGAAGGATTGGAACAAAGCATAACCGGTGTCGAGATAGATGCAATGTCAGATGAGGAGTTTTCTAATCAAATAAATAAATACAGAGTATTTGCCAGAGTATCTCCCGAACATAAGGTTAAAATAGTCAGAGCATTTAAAGCCCATGGTAATATCGTGTCTATGACAGGCGACGGCGTTAATGATGCTCCGTCCTTAAAATATGCCGATATCGGAGTCGCCATGGGAATAACCGGTACGGATGTTGCAAAGGGTGCCAGCGACATGATTCTTACTGATGATAATTTTACAACAATTGTCCATGCCATAGAAGAAGGAAGAAACATTTATAATAATATAAAAAAGACGGTTATATTCCTACTTTCCTGCAATTTAGGAGAGGTTATAACCATCTTCATATCAATACTTTTAAACTGGCCCGTTCCTTTACTTGCGACACATCTTCTTTGGATAAACCTTATCACAGACTCTCTTCCAGCTATATCATTGGGTATAGACCCCGGGGACCATGATGTCATGAGGCAAAAACCGAGAAACCCGAAGGAAAGCTTCTTTGCCAGAGGTGCCGGTGTTCGTGCCATATTAGGCGGTGTTCTTATAGGTCTGCTTACTTTGGCTGCATTCTACTGCGGATTATGGGAGCATAATTATCCTCTCGGCGTAATCATTACAGATTTAGACAACCCACAATATGCGAACGTATTAACCTATTCAAGAACAATGGCATTCGTAGTTTTGGCGGCTTCTCAGCTGTTCTACTCACTGTCGATGAGAAGCGAAACAAAATCCATCTTCCAGGTAGGAGTATTCAAGAATAAATACCTAATAGGTTCTATAATAGTCGGCCTCTTACTACAATTAGCGGTAATCTCTGTTCCTTTTCTCGCAAAAGGATTCCAGGTACAGAATCTGTCACTAAAGGATTGGGGCTTCGTAATGGTATTTGCCATCATTCCCTTATTGGTAAACGAGATAATTAAGCTGTTCATTCGATTATTAAGCGATTAAATCGGTACCAAATCGGTACCTGGTACCGAAACGAAACGGTACCAGGTACCTTTTATGCAATCTGAAATCTTTTTCTATGGGTCCTGTACTGTGACAGCTTACCCTCATATCTCAACTCGAGGTTAGGATTGATCCTTATATCTTTAGGCTTTACAAGAGCTATATTCTTATTAAATATATGTATACCACTTTGATACAGCACATAGGCAACAAACTGCGAGCAAAAATACCTTTGCTTCGAACGTATCGGTATGTTAAAGGCTGCCGCTATCAAGCCCAGGTAATTATATGAATAGCTATGCCTATTCTCGTTGAATACTTCTATCACTCTTCTCAGTTCATTATATTGCTGCACAGTTATCCTGAGACTATATATTCTGCAATCCGTGGATTCAAACCGCCCAAACACACCCTTATCAATATACTCTCTGATAAAACCGGCATTGAAAGGATTATAAATTCCTCTTCTGGCGAAGCTGTACATTTCCATTAGTTCCTCATCAAATGCTATAGATGCATGGGCATATGGCTCATGGGTGTAAAGCCGAATGGCCCTGGACGGTAATGTACTCGTCTGAGTCAATACTATATATATCTCTTTAGTCCTTTTTGTCTCGTTTTCTAAAATAAGATTATTAAACGTCTTATGGTTTCTCATTAATTTAACCTACTTTGTTATAATAATTTTATTTTCTTTATAAAATTTTAATATCTGAGACATATTATATTATATGAGGATAAATTAATCAACGAAAAAATACCGTTATAGGAGCATATATTTTCGTCTTACTGTTTAATACCGGTATAAATTAATATTGCATCCCTTAGAAATTCTGCCATACCGGGCTTTCTTTTGTCATAATAAGCAGTAAACCGTTCATCATCCACATACATCTGAGCCAATCCTGCGTGAGCTTCCTTACTGTAATCCTTCCATGTAAATGTCAGCCATTTCTTATGCAGTTCACAGGCTTTTTGTGCTAAGTCACCAGCAGGATCCTTTGTTTCCATAGCAGCCTCTAAAGTATCAAGAACCTCGATACTCAGTTTTTCAAATTCCTCATATTGCTCCTTGGTCATCTTCATAAACTTATCATTGGATGCTTTTACCGTTTCTTCACCATATTTCTCACGTACTTCCTTACCATACTTACGTTCATTTTCATCTAATAGATTTCTTTTAAAACCTTCAAATTTTTCATTATCCTTCATCTTTAATCTCCCTTCCTTAGCCTGTATTGACCTCTCAACATTATTGATCAGCAAATCAAGTTGCTTCCTCTTATTCAGAAGCTGCTCCCTGTGAGTTGTTAATGCCCTCAATTCATCAAAGTCAGTGGAATCTAAAATTTCCTTTATCTTATCAATACTAAAATCCAGCTCTCTATAGAAAAGAATCTGCTGTAAACGGTCGACTTCTTTGCTGCCATAGATTCTATAACCTGACGAATTAATCCTAGCCGGCTGTAAAATTCCCACCTCATCATAATACCTAAGAGTTCTGGTACTGACCCCAGCCATCTTTGCCAGCTTCAAAATTGTATATTCCACGAATTCACCTCCTCACAGATACATAATAAACCTTAACGTTACGTCAATGTCAAGATAAAAAA
>JGI24709J26583_10002094_pt1 | contig 16646 bp, 8 predicted proteins | sample BioPla2DNA1_FD_26583 | JGI IMG/M metagenome (IMG submission 26583) | reverse complement strand
CGCCCTAGCATATGTACCAACACTTGCAATGGCAGGATTTGTTCCAATGGACTCACTAAAGAGTTTTAATCATTTTGAATCTTGCTACGGAATCCACCCAGACAGTAACAAAATCAAAGGATGCGATGCCTCTACTGGTTCTCTGGGACATGGACTACCAATGGGTGTAGGCATGGCACTTGGTTTAAGATACCAAGGATATAACGATGCTAAAGTCGTTGTCCTAATGGGAGATGGTGAACAAAACGAAGGAAGCGTGTGGGAAGGAGCGATGGCAGGAGCCCACTACAAACTAGAAAACTTAATAGCTATTGTTGACCGTAATAAACTAATGATTGACGGACCTACAGAAGATGTTTTGGGAATTGACCCTATTGACAAAAAATACGAAGCTTTTGGTTGGGAAGTCATCACTTGTAATGGTAATGACATGGAAGAAGTTGATAAAGCACTAGCAAAGGCTTGGGCAAACAAGAGTGGCAAACCATTCTGTATTATTGCTCAAACTGAAAAGGGATACGGCGTAAAGAGATTCCAAAGCAAAGTTGAGTGGCACTATGGAGCCATTGACTCTGTTATGCTAGAAGAAGCAATCGCCGATATTAAATCACTATAGGAGGAGGTAAAGCGTTATGGCAGAAGGAACTGCGTGGAATGTCTATGATGCGTTAAAAATGACATCTAGAGAAATTTATGGAAAAGTACTAGCAGAACTTGGCGAAACAAACGACAAGATAGTCGGAGTTACTGCTGACCTTGCAAAATCCACAAACATAGGAAACTTCGGAGAAGCTTTCCCTGAAAGACTATTTAACGTGGGTATTGCAGAACAAAACATGATGGGTGTTGCTGCTGGTTTAGCTAAAACTGGCCTCATCCCCTTTGCTTCCACTTTTGCAATATTTGCATGCTTACGTGGTGGCGAGCAAGTTAGAACAGATATAGCATATCAAAATCTTCCAGTTAAGATTATTGCTACCCATGGTGGATTAAGTTTCGGAGCATCTGGAACAACACACCATGCTACAGAAGATATAGCTATTATGCGTTCAATGGCTAATATGACAGTTGTTGTCCCTGCAGATGGTTTTGAAACCGCAAAAGCAGTAAGAGCATGTGTTGATATCCCTGGCCCATTCTATATGAGAGTTGGTAGAGGGTTTGAACCACCGCTACATGACAGCGAAGATTTCGAATTTGAAATTGGTAAAGCTATTACACTAAAAGAAGGAAGTGACTTAACAGTTATCGCTTGTGGTGTTTGTGCACTTCAAGCCCTAGATGCTGCAAAGGTTCTAGAATCAGAACATGGAATTTCCGTAAGAGTTATCAATATGCACACCATCAAACCACTCGATGAAGAAGTCGTTAAAAAAGCTGTTTTAGACACAAGACGTATTTTAACAGTTGAAGAACATAGCACTATCGGTGGACTGGGAGATGCTGTTGCTTCAGTTATTGCTGAAAGCGGTAAAGGTTGTGCCTTTACTAAACTCGGTATCCCTGATGAATACAGTGAAATTGGACCTCCAGAGGATCTATATGCAAAATACAAAATAGATGCTACTGGTATCGAAGAAACCGTCTTAGAACTAATGGGAAGAGAAATTGAGGAAGACGAAGACTGGTCAGACGAAGATTAGGAGGTAAACTATGAGTAGAGCAAGTGCAGAAGATGTTTTAGCCGCTAAACTTTTTATGAGAGCCGCATTCCCCGTTATGAGGATACCGCTTGAAGAAGACCCTAAAATGGTCAAAAAGTTTGAGAAGGTAAACACAATCGTAGAATTTACCGCTGACGACGAGGAAAACCCATTGGCTTGCCATATTATTTTCCTCACTCAAGAAAAAGCAGATCTTTTGTATGAAGGCAAAAGGTTTAAAGTAGTACAAAAAGCTTATGCAGAAGTAGCTGAAGGGTGGGAAGATATTCCTGTGATGAGATTCCATTTTAAAACCATCAAATCATTCTTAGGCGTACTTAAAGGGAATAATCCTACAGAGATGCTAGGCATACTTCCCCCTGTCATGAAAAACCTATTTAAACCCGCATGTCTTTCATTCATAGGTCTACTGCTTTCACTAACCAAGATGATGCCCAATTTCCAACCAGGAGAAGATAAGCCTTTCCAACAATATCTAAAAGTAAAAATGAGCTTATATCTAATTACCACAGCAATGTCGGTAGCTACAAAGCTCGGCTGGAAACCACTTGTTGATTGGACAGCTCGTCAAACAGATAGGGTTTACCAATTCCATGTTGGTCCCACATTTGATAAAGACGGCAAGGAAATATATCCAGAAATCGGTGCCTATCTAAGAGTTAAGTATGGCAACACCAAAGGTGGAAGAGGCATCTACACCAGAAAGAGTCCATTCGTTTTATTCGAATTCCCTAATCCAAATGCTACATTACAGCTACTATCAGGGAAATATACTTTTGTAAGTACTGTCGAAAAAGGATTTGTTACCATTATTGGTGCTGGTGATAGTTATGCAGTAACATTCAACGATTTAATGACTAAAGTACAAAACATGTTAATACCTAGCAAGTTCGTAGGTTAGTAACACATTAATCAAATTACGTAATTAGAGGTTGCCTAAAAACAACCTCTTTTTATTGCAACTAAAAAGCTCCATTTTTACGTGGAGCTTTCTATCGTTAAATAAAAGAATTGCTTTAATCCTTTACCAAAATCGTCTTAATCTCATATGGAGTGAATTTTAATGCAGTAATATCGATAGGTCCAAGCACCCTTTCAACTAAGTTTGTTTCAAAGGTTTCGCCTGGCCTTTGTAACGTTAAGTTAATAGTTGCCTCTTTACCCGCATCTTCATACAACCTAATAATGGTGCCCTCTCCATTTTCTGCCCTTTTAACAGTTTCTACAACCACATGAGGATTACCTGTTAAAACATATGGCGCTATTTCTACTGCATCCATAGAAATTAACGGCCTGTTATTGTATAGATATGCTATTTTTTGTGTATTTGCTTCGTTATAATCTCCAGCGTGTGGATAGAGTGCATATCTAATTACGTGGGTTCCTTTATCAGCATGCGGAGCTGGCCACATTGGACTTCTTAATAAGTTTAGAGATATAAGTCCCTCTTTAACTCTCCAGCCATACTTACTAGCGGTAATTACGGATAAACCAACTCCCCTTTCTTTATCTGATACATCAATCCATTTATGAGCACTTATTTCAAATTGAGCCTTCTCTACCTTAGTATCATTTTTAGTTGATCTCTTTATACTGCCCATTTGAATATCGCAGGTTACTTCATCATCAAAAACTCTTGGTCTAAATTCAGCTCTTAACATCTTATGAGTTTCTTGCCAGTCAATTTCAGTTATGAAATCTACTATCTGACCACCTGCGTATAGCGCAACTCGTTGGCTTATAGTTGATTTTCCATACTTATAATTATTTTCTCTAACTACTGCTGCAGAATAAACTTTTACGTTGCTTGATACCAGTTTAAACTCATCTGGTACTTGCTTTGTATAGTTAATATCGATATCCCACGCATTGTAATGAAGTGGCTTATCTCTATACACATTTAGCTTGTTCATCCAATGTTTGTCGCCAAAATCTTTTTTTAGATTTTTATCATAAATGCTTATTATGTTTCCATTTTTTGCAAACTTAACTATTAAGTTCTCGTTTTCAATGGTGTCTTCAGTTGCCTGTAATGCTGGATCTTTTTCTACCGGCTCGAGAGGCGCTGCTGAATATGGTGCAATGGAAGCTTTGTACCACTTGTCGTTTACAAACACCACATCGTTGTTCCTATATGGGGTTAAGTTTATACCCGTGATTTGCTTTTCCTTTTTGGACAATTTAGCTATGAGCTCACTATTTAGCTCTTCTACTTCTGCTAACATTTCTTTGTATCTTTGCACGCTTTCATCATACACTCTCTTAATAGATGAACCAGGGATAATATCGTGGAACTGATATAAAAGCACTTCTTTCCATATCTTTTCTAGCTTTTCATATGGATACTCATAAAGTCCATTTTCTTGAGCTAAGGTTGCCAAAAACTCTGCATTATGGAGCGCAAACTCTAATTTTCTGTTATATAGCTTGTTATCGCTTTGAGTAGTATATGTACCTTGATGCTTTTCTAAATACAACTCACCCTTATATACTTCCATCTTATCTTTTTGTTCAGCTAAGACTTCAAACATCTCTTTTTGGGTAGTCATTTTGACTTTGGGAAGCCCTGTCATTTTACTCCCTCTTTTTATCATTTCAATATGCCCTTCTCTTGGACCTCCGCCCCCATCACCTACACCATATAGCATCGCAAAATCCTTAATCTTATCTCTTTCGGGATAGTTCTTTATAGACTCCACCCATGATATAGGAGTGCCATCACTATTGTATGTTTCATCGGGAGGCATATGAACTATGACATCACTGCCATCTATACCTTCCCAAATAAAAGTTCTACTTGGGAACTTGTTATGCTCGTTCCATGACAGTTTGATTGTTTCAAAATAGTCCACATCGCTCTTCTTTAAAATCTGTGGTAAGTTCCCACTAAAGCCAAACACATCTGGTAAATGACAAACATTTATTGTTTTATCAAAATTATCTTTCCAATATTTTTTGCCATACATGTTTTGCCTAATCAGCGACTCGCCTGAAGGAACGTTAGTATCACATTCTACCCACATTGACCCCTGAGCTTCAATTGTTCCATCTGCTATAGCCTTTTGTATGCGCTCAAATAACTCCGGCTCCATTTCCTTCATCCAATCTAGTTGTTGTGGTTGGCTTACACCGAAGATATAACCATCATTTTTTTCTATATTATTTAGCTGGTTTGTAAATGTTCTAATTGCCTTTCTCTTAGTTTCTCTTATTGGCCAAAGCCATGCTAAATCTAAGTGCGCATGCCCAGTTGCATATATTGTATATTCACTAGGTTCGCCCTGCGCCATCTCTTGTGCGATTATTTCTCTAGCTTTTTTTACATTCTCAGAAGAATAATTTCCTGCAGTTTTTTCTGCAAGTTTTAGAGTGCGGGTAATACTAGCTCTTTTTTCACTTCTTCTTTCAGTAACGTATCTTTGTTGTACAAGAGCTAAAACATCGTAGTAAAATGCCTTAATTTCTTCGTTTACTACTACTATTTCAGCCTTCCTATACGTTTGCTTCACTGGGGTTTTACCAGGAGTTCTATTGTTTCCTACCTCCATCCAGATATCAACTTTTTCTTTTCCTTCTGCTACTTCTAGAAAACCTACCGTTTTATTGCCTCTTATTGGTTGCATAAAATCAATAAAGGAAAATATACCAGATGTTGCATCAACCGGAATTCCTTTTTCATCAACTATCAGACCTTCTCCACCCACATTCAGTACTAACTGAACTTTTTGTCCCTTGGCACAAGCAGGGATTTCCCCTGTAAAATTATACCAGCCACATTCAAATCTTTTTGTCGACCATACTTGTCCAGGTGATATAGTTTTATAACTTAGAGATAGTCTCTCTTCAAACGATGTTGGTTCATCTGATACCGCAAATTTAGCNTTTAAAGTGCCAATCTTTTTNTACACTTTTCCACGTACCCTTCTTACGACACCAATAAGACCTTTTGATAAAATAAACTTAACGTTATCCATGTAATTCATAACTCCTCCATCTAATACAGCATAACTATTATTTATTATATATTACTTAGATTTATAGTGCAAGATACTAGTGACTTTGTATATTTGGTAACATATTAGTAAACTTTTATAGTCCAAAACATATAATACTTAATGTATTTCCAACAATAAAATTTGTACCACGACACTAAAAAGAGCTGCAAATATTTATTGCAACTCTTTTTCGGATAACTAGTTATCAAACAACCTTATGTAGATTAAACCTCTACATCAAAGGTATCGTCCTCTTTTTTGTCTTCAGCTGGGCCTTCTACCACGACTCTGCCTTTTGAACCTTTTTTATTCTTGATGATAAAGAATAACGCAACACCGATAACTACTACGCCAGCCACTGATCCAAGCACTATCCATAATGTAGCACTGGTTTTAGTTGCTTTAACTCTTTCCCACATAGCCATTACCGCTACTTGATCATCACCAAAATCATGCATCATTCCTAAAGTTACATCTGTCATGTCAGGATATCTGACTATATCAGAAAAATATTCATCAACGTCATATTCTGCTTCGTATAGGGCAGCTTTAACATTTTCATTTGCTTTTAAAACTTCTGGATTTATACCACATGTATAACCTATTTCTATCGCATTAGCTATAGCAACTTCTGGAAGGCAATTGTACTCTATAAATGCAAGTGCTGCCTTTTCATTTTGACAAGTTGTCGGGATTACCCACCCATCAAACCAGATATTTCCACCAACTGCAGGTACGAAAAAGTCAAGATTTACATCATTTTCTAATGCTTCTTCCATCGCATATAATGCGTCGCCGCTCCATGCTAAATTAACATATGCTGCACCTTTGACCATATCGCCCTTTCCTTGGTCAACTTCATACTCTTTCAAGTCTTTCTTTTGTTCTATAAGCGCTTCTTCTACTGCATCTAGAAGCTCTGCATCTACAGTATTTATTAATTTTTCTACACTGTAACTATTATATTTTTCGGGAAGTTTGCCCTGTTCTTTTAAATATAAAAGTCCTGCTGCATAAGTATCTCTTACGCTATCTTTTAACAATATCTTCCTTTTAAGTTCTTTCTTTTCAATTGTATTCCAAAGAAGACCGTATCCTGCACCTTCAGCTTCTTCTTGCGTGATAACATCGGAATTATATAAAACACCTAGTGTTCCCCACATGTATGGCACAAAATAATCTTTCATGTTTACTTCTTGACCGTTTATTGTGAGAGTGCCAAAACCGCTTTCTACTTTAGTGTAAAATGCAGGATCAACGTTATCTATGGTTGAAATTTTTGCCTTATCTATCTTTTTAAGCATGCCGGCTTTCAACATTTTTTCAATTGTATATTCACTAGGACAAACCAAGTCAATTGTTTCACCGCTTTTTTCAACTTGAGTAAACATCATTTCATTTGTATCTTGTGTAGTATATATTACCTTTATGTCTTCTCCAGTTTTAGCTTTATACCATGCTTCAAAATTTGCAACCGTGTCTGGAGCAATGTAGTCACCCCAATTCATTACATAAAGTTTACCATCATCTGCAGCTTCTGCTTGTGCTATGTCTTGACCACCAGCAATCATAACAGCACCGCTAAGTACGAAAGCAAATACTAAAATTAAAATTAAACTCTTTTTCATTTAATACTCTCCTTCTATTTTTATTTTGTTAGTGCTAAACTAACCTGATTCCATATAGTTTTCTAAATAACTCGTAGCACCTAACTACTATTCAACAATCTACTATTTTATTTTCCCCCGCTTTTCTTTGTCTTTTCTCTCCTGAATTTAACATAATTCCCTACTAAAACAATAGTTACGACAATTAATATAATTATGGAAAAGACTGGATACCAGTAAGCAGCAAAACCACTTGCACTTTTNGTTGATGAATATAGGTAAGTAGATAATGTATCAATACCCGTTGTAGCACCCTTATTAATCTGTGTGATTATAAAATCATCTAGTGATATAGTAAACGCCATCGCNGCACCCGATATTATTCCTGGCATTACCATAGGAATAATAACTTTAAACAATGCTTTTATGGGATTTGCTCCTAAATCCAAAGCCGCTTCATATACGTTTGGATCCATCTGCATCAATCTCGGCATAACAGAAAGTATCACATAAGGGGTACAAAATGTAACGTGAGCAATAATTAACCTTGTCCATCCTGGAGGAAATTTAAATGTTACGAAAAATAACATCAAAGATACCGCCATTACTATTTCTGAATTTATAATTGGAAGCTGGTTTACATTTTCTACCATTAATCTGACTTTTGGTTTCATGTAATATATTCCAACAGCGGAAATAGACCCGATTATTGTAGAAATTACAGAGGATACTAAAGCAAGTATAATAGTGTTTTTTAANGAATCAAACAACTTCCCTCTCGAACCAGATGTAAAAATAGCCGAATACCCTTCTAGCGTAAACCCTCTTGGGAATGTGAAGTTAGTGGTACCAGAAAATGAGTACACTATTACAAATATAATTGGTGTATAGAGTACAATTAGTACCAATATTAAAAATATTTTTGGAAGAATGCTTTTAAATTTTACCATATACTTGCCTTCGCTTCCCCCTTATTAAATTTCTTTAGTAACATATTTGACAAAAGCACAAATGCCAGCATGATTAAAGACATAACACTACCTACTCCATATAGACCATGTATGAATTTTTCATGTATTGAGTCACCAAACAAATGTACTCCGCCTAGAAGTTGTGATATTGCAAATGTAGATATCGTTGGTATAAACACCATAATTATTCCGCTAATTATTCCAGGAACGGAAAGTGGGAGGGTAACTTTTAAAAACACTGTTACTCTATCAGCGCCTAAATCAGCTGCTGCTTCACCAAACGACTTATCTATATTAGTTAATGTCGTATGTAGTGGCAATATCATAAATGGAATATAGTTATACACCATACCAAATAAAACCGTTCCTTCGCCAAGAGGAATGGATAGAGCTTCAAAAACGGCTCTGGTTGCAAGTGTCCTAACTAGAAAGTTAACCCACATTGGTAATAAAAATAGTATTACAATAATAGAGCCCGTCTTCATATTTGCAAGTGTATACGCAACAGGATAGCCTATTGCTAAACATAGTATTGTCGTAACTGCCCCTATAAATATTGAATTAATAAGCACCTTAATACTTGCCCCATCTTTAGCTAGCGCAATAAAGTTTGCAAATGATAATTTCCCATCTGCGAGAAATGCATTTACTAAAATAATTACTAGAGGTAGTACTACAAATACCGTTAAGAATAAAACATACGGCCAGGCAAAAACCCCACGCGTTAAACGGAAGTTTTTAATCTTTTGGGATACTTTTTTTAATGGATTGGTTTTCATATCTTTAACTACCTATCTTCTGACTCTTCAATTTGTCTTGCTTCTATCTGTATATCTTCTGGCTTAACTGAAAGGCCTACTCTATCACCTTTTAGCCAATCATCTTGGGTGTCTACAAAGAACATATAATAATTATCTGCGCGGATAAAACACTGATAGTAACTGCCTTTATATATGGAGTTAATTACCTCAGCACCTATTACNCCGTCTTCTTCATCATCATGAACAACAACTTTGTCAAATGGAATTTTTACTGTTACTGGTGTTCCTGCTTCTAGTNCAGTNGGCATACATTCAAAACTTCCATCACAAATATTTACAGTTTGCTCATCAATCATTTCAGTTTCAATTTCATTCACAATTCTTGCTTTAGGCATAATATGAATGTCAAAAGGCTTAATAAATATCCCTATTTCAGCACCTTCTTCTACTCCGTTTGTTTCGTGTATAACAACCTCAAACTCATCGACCTGCACAGTTATCTGATAATGATCTCCTTTAAACACACAGGTATTAACTGCACCATGCTTCATTGCTGCGGCGTTATCAGCTGGAATGATGTATATATCTTCTGGCCTTACCACAACGTCAATTAACTCATTCTTCTTAAAGCCTTTATCGACACATTCAAACACATGATCTAAAAATTCTACTTTGAAGTCTTCATGCATAATACCAGAAAAGATGTTACTTTCCCCTATAAAGTCAGCAACAAACACGTTAGCAGGCTCATCATAGATTACTTTTGGCGATGCTATTTGTTGAATTAGACCGTGGCGCATAACTATAATTGTATCGCTCATAGTTAACGCTTCTTCTTGATCGTGCGTTACATAAACAAATGTTATACCCAGTTTTTTATGCATTTCCATAAGTTCTATCTGCATATCTTTACGCATTTTTAAGTCTAATGCACCTAAAGGTTCATCTAGTAACAAAACTTCTGGATCATTTACAAGAGCCCTTGCGATGGCTACACGCTGTTGTTGCCCTCCAGATAAGCTATTTACATCTCTATGCTCATAATCCTCAAGGTCGACCATTTTTAATGCTTTACTGACCTTTTCCTTAATCTCATCTTTAGTATATTTTCTTAACTTCTCGTATTTGGTTCCATTTTTGTCTACAATATATTGACCAGATGGTATTTTTTTAAGCTTTAAACCAAACGCTACATTATTAAATACATTTAAATGCGGAAACAACGCATATCTTTGAAAGACTGTATTTACTTTTCTTAAATGAGGAGGCATATCAGTGATATCTTTGCCATCCATAAATATCTTGCCACTTGTAGGTTTCTCAAAGCCTGCAATCATTCTTAATGTTGTTGTTTTACCACAGCCAGACGGTCCTAAAAACGTTACAAACTCACCTTTATTTATGCTAAAACTAGCATTATCAACTGCCGGTTTATCATCGTAATATTTACTTACGTTTTTAAGCTCTATTACCTTTTCTTTTTTATCGCTTTTAATCTCGATTTTAGCCATACCTTTAAGTCTCCACTTATTATTTTCTAATATATTTGTAGTTGCACTACTATAGTGCGTTTAATTTAGTTTAGAAGTTACTTGGTGTTGTTATCCAAAGTATTGTTGCTGGTCTTTCGCTTTTATTTTTAACCACGTGCGCACTTGCACCATTAATATAGAAAGAATTACCTTTTTTCGCCTCGTACTCTTTATCTCCTATAACTATTACCACCTTACCACTTAGGACATATCCAAACTCTTCGCCTTCAAACGGTGGCCTTTCGTTTGATGACTCCCCAGCTGGTAACTCAAGTAGTATAGGTTCCATTTCCTGCCTTTGAGAATTAGGTACGAGCCAAGTGCTTTCGCCCCCGCCATTAGTAGAAACAAAAAAATCATCTTTTGTAAATACTATTTTACTTTCTTTCTTCTCTGCAAAAAACTCTTGTAAATTAGTACCAAGTACATTTAGTATATCCATGAGTGTTGCCATTGAAGGACTTGCTAGATCATTTTCCAGTTGTGAAATATACCCTTTTGTTAACTCACACCTTGCCGCCAGCTCCTCTTGTGTTAAACCTAGTTGTAATCTCAACTCTTTTAACTTTGCACCTATATTCATTCTTCACTCCTTGTATCGTTATTTTTAACAATAACAAACTCATTCTATTATATATGATTAGTACTGTCAAACAAAATATTTAATATTTTTAAACTTTTATCAGTTTAGTAATTTTAAACTTTAAGTTTTATATGCTTTCATTTTTACGTGCAGGTTTATTTCAAAAACAATTTCGATATAACGTGAAATAATACAAAAAAAGCTCCCAAGATACTCTCAAGAGCTTAATTATTAGTTTTTGCCATTTTATAAGATGCTTAATTTTTAAAACAATAGTAATTATAACGGCTGAGCATTTACTGTTCTATACTTACCGTAATATTCTCTCCATCTTACAAACGCAAAGTTATGAGTCTGCACGTTATTTTTGAGGTAGTCGTTATTATATGTATTAGCGTTTCCAAGATCAAAAATGAAGTTAATTGGATTGAAAACACTAAAGCTAGTTGATCCATTATTTTTATATTTAATCTGTGCTACTGGGAAGTTGGTCGCATGAGCTCCATTAACCAGTTTTGCAACACAATTAGTATGATCGCTTAAGCCCTTACCATTTGCTTCGTAGCGTATGCTTACCGTGCTCGTTCCTGAATTTAATGAAGCACTGCTCCCGCCATCATTATATGCAGCCACTCCAAAGTAATCTTCCATTATCCCCGCCGTTCCATCTCCAGCATAATAATATCTATAATATTCAATAGTTGCACTAGCCGTTACATTAGTTATAGTTGACGACGCAGGAGGAGGGTTGGGGTTTATATATGCATTCCACCCCATTATACTGCCTACGTAAGAAGCATTTTTTACACCGCCAGCGCTTCTTCTAGAAGCTATTATCTTTCCAATGAAGGCTGACCTTAATTGTTCGGGTTCATACCATGTAATAAAGCCTTTATTAAATCCTACAATTCCACCAACGTACAAATTGGAACTATCATCGCCAGGGTCATCGCCTAAAATTTCTGTTGATACGGGATTAACTACAGGTGCATGTTCAATAGTGAAGTTTTCTGCCCATGTATATTCTGCAACTTCTGTATATACTGTAATCGCAGCACTACCTTCAACAAAAGCTTCGCCACCAGGATTATAGTTAACTATCCCTGCTTCAATTATAGAATTAACTAAAGTATATCCCGCAATCCCACCAAACGTTCCGCTTCCCATTGTTGGTCCAAGTTTTTTCCTATCAATTCTTATAGGTGCTGAAAGGGTTGCTTTAACTATTTTCCCTGCATTTATACCGACAATTCCGCCGCTAACTGAGCCTGATAAGAAAATTATATTGCTAGTTGTGGTAGTTACTGTTACATCGCGAATAAGACCAAAGTTAATTCCTGCTATACCTCCACCACCAAAATTAAATACTTGAGGCTCTTCAGGTTTCGTATATGCAAGTTGTGACCATCTAGAACGAATTGTCATGTCTGTTGAGTTTTTAGTCTTTAATGATGAGTTATAAACTGCTCGCCTATGTCCAACATACCCTACCACACCACCTATATATGCTGCCGATTCAGATTCATCATAAGAGATGTTAGTTGCAGTTGAGCCTTTGATACTAGCATTAACCTCTGTCTCCTCGGTATCTTCTCCAGATACTAAAGATCCTACGAGACCACCTGAAGCATATTTACAATTAAGCATTATGTTCTCAGTTTTACTGTTTTCCACACTAGCGCGTGCGCCTTGCTGGTTTTTATTTTGACCTATACTACCTACGAGACCACCAGCGCCACCTGGAATATATGTGTTTACATCACTAATATACTCATCAAATAAAGATACTACCGTTATAGTTTTCATTTCGCAATCAATAATTTTTGCGCCTGTATTTAGATATCCAACCAAGCCACCAGCATACTTATCAGAGCTAATAGTTCTACCTGTACTTGGGTTAAAGGCAGCATCATCTGTGGTTTTTACATTCGTTATTACTGCACCATTATTTACTTCACCAGCAAGCGCCCCTGCATATTCACCACCAGTAGATACATTGAAGTTACCGATAAGCAGGTTCTTCACTTCACCAAACGTGGTTATCTTTGCAAAAATTCCAGCATGCGTTATGGATTGAGTTGGTTTAATATCAAATAGTGCTTTGCCATTTCCATTGAATATCCCATCAAACCCTTGTCCAATTGAACAAAGCGGTCTATTTAAGCTCATACCACCGTTATCACTACTTAGGTCTATATTTTCGGTCAGTTTGAAATTCAGTCCATATACTTGTGAAGGGTTCCCTGGCGTAACATATCTAAGAGTCGGCTGTCCACCTTGTAGATTTCCTTCATACAATGTATTTACATTGAGTAAATGTATTATAGTTTCTATCAAGAATGGTTTTTCCGGAGACCCATCACCAGCATTTGGTGTATCTGCTTCCGCAAACGGATACGCTAGTGGCGATGTAAGAGTAGAAGAAACCGGTGTCCCAGAACCATCATATCCAGTTACTACGTCTTTTGAGCCATAGAAAACAAATTGTGCTAATTTTGAGGTTATACTATTACCATCTAGATTTATCGCTCTTTGATAGATTTGACTATCCATAATAGCCCCAGCAGATAGTAATTCACTAATTCTGATTCCAAAATCACCCTGCTTAACACCGTCATAATTTACACCTGGCTGCACGGGGATTTTATTAATCTTAATGATGCCTTGAGTTGAATCTACATCTCTTAAGCCATTGTCTTTCACATATATATTAGATTGGTCACCAGCATTTTTCCATCCCTTAGCTATAGCTAAAGCATCTGGCATTCTGATAGAAGCTCCATGATACACATTATGAATAACAAGCTCAGCTTCCGTTCTGAACATTATCTTTATATACTTATCACCGTTTGCATTAACTCTATATATAGCATTTTCAATGGTATTCACAATATTTTGCGCTTCGGTTGGGTCATCGTTTGTTTCAGTAAATATAACGTTTGTACTAATACCACTATCACCTTGGTTCCACAAATCTTGAGCACCTGTTGTTAAATCTTGCGAATCTACCCCTATTAGTCTATCAAAACGCGGGTTAAACTTGGTCCAATCATTGGGATAAGCACTATCATATTTTGTCTCCAACTTAAACATTAACCTCGTTCCAACGTCAGCGATTATATCTGTGATTTTACGCTGTTGAACATATGTGCCTGTTTCAAAGTCTGGGTCAGGATAAACGCCTCCTTCACTTGGATTTACTACACCATAAAACTTTATATCAGGTAGTGCATTTGTAATATGTGAAGATGTTCCTGAAACACTCACTACTTCTAATGTTATCTTAAAGATACGCACGTATCTTGCGTATACTACATAATTTTGATCCTTCCAATCTAGTCTGAGTGTTAATCTGTTATTTGAAGGCTCAAGCCTATATGTCATCCACTGTTCAGTTCCTGGAATTAGTTTTGATGCAATTGGATTTGTATCTTCTAGCTTAATGTAACTACTAGAAGTTACACGATAATACCAACCTGCAAACTGGTATCCAGGTCTTTCCGCAGGATCTAAAGTAATAGTCTTGTAGTATTCAAAATTAGCTTTTGGCAACGCATTTTCTAAAATAACTGGTCTGATTCCCTCGGTTCCTGAGGTGCCAAACACATCAGGCCTTTGTGTCGCTGCTTCTTTAATAATTTCAATTGGCACAACCTTTTGGAATCTTGGTCTAATTTGTATTGCCAGCACATTGGGTGTTCCTACCCACGACATTGAACCCGAATCATATTTGTACACTGTGGTCTTTGCTCCTGGAGTCTCTACGTCTCCCCCACTATTAAAGACNCTAAAGTACGAACTTCTTGCTAGCGCACTGATTGGGAAGGTATACGATGTTCTTCTATAATCCATAACACCCACGCTTCCGCCAACATTTTCTACATACGGTATATTAGCCCATTGATACATGTTAGCATTTATATCATACATATAGTATTGCCAGCCCAAGAATTTATATGTAGGTCCTGCAATTCCCGCTCCAGTCCAATTTAGTGTTATAGTATTATTTGTCCATGTATTGTACGGAGAGCTTGCGATATCTTTAGATCCTTCTATCTTGTTAATCTTACCCATGATTTGGAAACTATGTGTCGCTGAATTGTCACCGTCAGCTTGTTTTGCATATATGGGGGTTTCTTCCTTAAAATACCTCATGGTTTGCGCGCCGTATTCTATTGTGCTTACGGATATTTGTTTTGGATCAAGATAAATATTACCTTCTTCTGCCGAATCGTATACATAAGTGTTGTGAACTACTATATTGTATACAGGAATAAATCTTGCTACCACATCAACAGCATGTACAAGTTTCCCGCCTACGTACTTGTTAACTATATTTGCGGTATTATCTAACCTAATTGTTGTATCTATGGCAGTTGGATACGCTTGATTTAGGTTTTTGAATAAATTGATTCCATTTACGAAATATCCCACAAACTGCCATCTAATTGCCCAGCCAGTGTATGAAGGCACGTTAAGTTTTAATGTTACATTATCACCAAAATCGTAAGTTCCATCCTCGCTTGTCGAATCTAGAAAGGTAGGCTTTAAGTTAACCATAGNCGTAGTTAATCCTTCGTCTGTCATAATGGAAACCTTTCTTGTAAATTGAATTTCACGCCAGAATTTAATCTTGAAAATTGAATTTTCTGACACATGCCTTAACAATACTTTCACATACGCAACTCTTCCGGGATATGTTGCTGGATTAGAAATAATATTGTTACTTTCATTGAAGTAAGTAATCTGTAATCTCCCGTCAACAGATGATGAAAGGGTCTTAAACACACCTGTATTTCTTCTAAACCCATCATCTGATGCCCTTGATAAGTATTCTAAACTAGAAACTGCCTCAAACCTGTAGTTAGGCTTAGGTGTTATTGTAAACTCTATTGTACTATTTGGTTCGGATACTAAAGAGTTATTAGCTAAAGTTGCCACAGTTCCGTTTACAAGGTACGAAACCGTTCCACCTGCATTAGATTCAAGTGCACCTTCTGTTTCCATTGTAAAACTAGTGTAGATGTTATTCATAGCGTACGAATACACAAGTTTATCACTAGATATAGCTACGCCTCTTTCATAGTCTATGTTGTTGGTTCCTTGTGAGTATACGCCGGAACTATCAAATGTTATATCGTAGTAGAAAAACCCTCTAGAAGCATTTGCGGTTGTAATCCTATCAATTGATCTAAGCATTAATACAGCACCGCTTCTTACATAGAACTCATATTTACCATCCAAAGCCTCTAAACTCTCATCAATTAGTGGTGCATTCATAGGAGATGCGATGTTTGGTAGCACTACACCCTTTTCAATATCCGCGAAATGATTAGCTGAAGCCGCAACCGTAGAATACAAACGGTAGCTCATCAAATTAGGCTCGTTGCTTGCAAACGACCCCTGCGTATATTTAAACTCAGGTTTTACTTCTACTTGTACGCGATACAGCCTGAAAAACACAGCGCGAATATTTCTATCTTTTGTCACTCTTACACGCATAGCTCTGCCGTTTGACATAATCTCTATTTCG
>JGI24709J26583_10002093_pt1 | contig 16661 bp, 21 predicted proteins | sample BioPla2DNA1_FD_26583 | JGI IMG/M metagenome (IMG submission 26583) | reverse complement strand
TCATTATCTAATATAAATATATATTATATTTTGAAAAAAGTCCAGGACTTTTTTAATTTAATTCTTGCTTTATCATTTGCAAACTCTTTATTAAAAATTCAATAAATTCTTTTTGATTTACCATTTGTAAAGCTATTTCCTTAGGAAAAAGTTTTTCAAAATGGTCCAAAATTATTTCACCTGCTTGGTGATTTCCTTCTTGCCAGTCAGGTCCAATCACATCATTCATTACCTTTACAAAATCCTGCTTTTTCATTTGCAAACTCCTTTTTTTAAGGTTAAAATCACTAATCATTAACTATATATAATATAATATGATTTTTGAAAAAAGTCCAGGTTTTTTTTTGTAAATTTTTTGATTATTTTTTGTAAATTAACAAAGTATAAAAGCCTGGACAGATGATTATTATTTGTTAATTTACAAAGTATCTGTTGAGGTGAGTCAGGGTACCAGGCCATCGCGCCCCCTACCCTCTAACTGTTTGCCAAGATTTTCAATGCTTTCAACTTCTAAAAAATTTTTAGGAAGCTTTTTTGAAAACAATGTTTCAATAATGAAAAAAAACCCTGGCCCAATATTTTCATATAGAGTATATTAAAAAATATACCACTTAAACTAGGAGCATGAGGAATGGCTCAACTTCCATGTCAAGAACACCTTGATCATTACTACGCACTATTTAAACAGGGATATACTGACGAAGAAATATTTGAAAGTTTCAAAGAAAAATATGGTATGTCTAAGTCCTTGTTTAAAAGATGGTACTACATATTTTTTCATTACACAAAAAATGCTGTAAAAGTAGAAGCCCAAGATAGTATAGTACCAATTCCTTTGACTGCAGCTCTTGAAGATAAATTTGTAGATCTTGTGTCACAAGGAGTACCGTGGGATAAAGTAGCAAGACTAATGAATATCCCCCTGGCAACTATCACAGAATTCTGGTTTCAATATCCCCTGTTCAAAGCACGAGTAGACTATGCTGTAGAAATGTCAAATATAGCAGTAATTAAAGCGATGCATAAAAGAGCTACAGGATACAGTACTATTTTAAAGACTAAAACTACTTCTAGAACACAAAAAGAAAGTGGCGAAGTACTCACAAATATAACGGAAACAGAGCGTGAAGAGCAAGTAGTTCCCTCTGTTGAAGCTGGAAAGTTTTGGCTTATTAATAGAATGCCTGAAAAATGGTCAACTGATGGTAGTTCACAGAAAGAAGGCAATAAAGGAAAGATCCTTGAAGCTTTAGAAAAAATGTCAGAACTTACTACTGAGGATAAGAAAGAACTTGAGCATAGAAAATGATTCTAAACCCAATGCAAAAATGGTCTATACAAGACTCAAATGCTCGACTTAACATTTGGGAAGGTGCTGTACGTTCAGGAAAGACTGTAGGTATTGATTTTAGATTTTTGAAAGCAATAGCTGAAGATAAGAAAAATTGTCCGCCCGATGCTATAGACATGATGGTTGGCAAAACACTAGGCTCTTTGAAAAGAAACGTTATTAATCCTTTAATAGACCTTGTTGGAAAAGACAATGCTACATACTATCCTGGGAAACAAGAGTTTCATATATGGGGAAATGCTATTCCAGTAATTGGAGCAAATGACGAGCGCTCCGAAATGAAAATAAGAGGGTCAACTGTTCGTAAATGTTTAGGTGACGAGTTGACTCTCTGGCCAGAATCATTTTTTAAAATGTTAGACTCACGGCTTTCTTTAGAGTCATCGCAATTTTTTGGTTCAACAAACCCTGGACCTCCTCGACACTATATAAAAGTTGATTATATTGATAGAGTTAAAGAACTTAATTTAAAGACATATAAATTCAAAATTGAAGATAATAAAGCATTACCTCCAGCATATATAGAAGCAATTAAAAAGAACTACACAGGTCTTTGGTACAAACGCTTCATACTTGGCGAATGGTGCATGGCAGAGGGATCTATATATGATTTCTTTGATGAAAGTGAGCACACTATTGTAAAATGTCCTCCAGCCCAGTATTATGTAGTAGGAGTAGATTATGGAACAGCGAACCCCACAGCTTTTATTATATTAGGCGTAAATAGATTTACAAAACCAAAAATTTGGGCAGAGTACGAGTATTATTATGATTCTCGGAAAGCTCAACGACAAAAGACAAATTCNGAGTATTCACAGGATTTTATAGATTTTTGCAAAGAATGTTTAGGAGAGTATTGGCAAACAAAAATAATGAGAACTTATCTCGATCCAAGTGCAGAAAGTTTGCAACTGCAGTTTCAAAGAGATGGCATTATGTCTGTAGCAGAAGCCCAAAACGATGTTCTCCCTGGCATAGCTACAGTTGCTACAATGATGAAAGCAGGCGATTTTGCAATACACCAAAGATGTAAAAACTATATAAATGAAATGTACTCTTATGTTTGGGATCCTAAAGCACAAGAGAAAGGTATAGATCAACCATTAAAAACTGATGACCATTGTCAAGATGCTGGAAGATATGCAGTATTTTCAGAATTCGGTCCAGAGTATTCAGATATTTTAACATTGTCGAGACTGTAAATAACTTATTATTAAGGAATAATATTATGGAAGAACAAAGTTTATTAAATATGCCAAGTCAGTTAATACCTGCTCATTTAGATGGTTGGTACAATGTAATAACGGGTATGGGTATTAAAGGCCTTGATAAAAGACTTTCGAACCAATTCTCTATGGGTCATAAACTAGATGATGCTACTTTAATAGACATATATAGAGCAGATGGTCTTGGAAAAAAGATTATAACTACGCCAGTAGGTGATATGGTTAGACGTTGGTTCTATATTCAAGAAGATCAGAATCATACAATTATAAAATACTTAGCAGAAAAAAATGCTAAAAAATATATCAAATCAGGTTTAAAATGGGGTGATCTTTTTGGTGGTGCAATTGTTTTTATGGGTATTGATGATGGGCAACCAGCTGATAAACCAGTAAAAGAAGATCGAATTGAAGACATTGTGTTTTTTGAAACATATGATAGAAGAAATATTACTTGGTTTCCAGATGATTTATACAAAGACCCTAAAAAAGCAAAGTATGGAAAGCCAGAAATATATACAATTACTAATCCTACAACAGGATTACCTTTCAGAGTCCATGACTCAAGAGTACTTCGGTTTAATGGAGAAGAATTACCAGCTCAAGAAGAAGCAGATAATTTAGGTTGGGGTGATTCTAAACTGCAAGCTATTTTTGATAGATTATCTGGCCTTGGAGATAGTTTAGGCGGTGTTGAATGTATAAACACAGAATTTATAATGGGTGTGTTGAAAGTAAGTAATTTACAACAATTACTTTCAAATCCTCAAGGTGAAAAAGCACTTCAAGATAGAATGAAAGCTATGGATTTAATTAAAAGCATTCTGAATACCATAGTTATTGATAAAACAGAAGAATTTGAAAGAGTTACTTCTATTGGAGTTTCAGGATTAAAAGAACTAATTGATATTCTTATAGATGTTGTTTGTGGAATATCTGGAATTCCAAGAGTAAAACTTATAGGAGATCAATCAAAAGGTATTGGAGGAGGAGCAGAAGGAAATATTCGTTTGTATTATGATGATATATCAAGTAGACAAGAAGAAGAACTTACTCCTGAATTAAATAAATTAGTTAGATATGCAGCTAAAGCAAAAGCTTGTAACTATAAAAAAGATCCATCTGATGGAAAAAACTTAACTATAGTTTATAATGAACTATGGCAACCTTCAGAGAAAGAAGTAGCGGAAACTCGTCTTATAAATGCAAAATCTGATGTTTCTTATATGGAGTATGGACTTCCACCGGAATATGTATTTTACAATCGATTTGGTGGTCAAGCGTATGGTAAAGAAATAGTTTTACCAAGAGAATATATAGAAAAAATAGCAAAAATGTCTGCTATAGAAGCTGTTAGAAGATCTGAAGAGTCAATACTCAAAAATAAAGAAGAAGATGATGACGACGATGAGGATAACAGCAATGAGAAAAAATAATGCGTTACTATATCGATAGAAAACAAGTCCATAAAATAAGACTAAGTTCTAGGAAACCTAAGCCTTTATTGTATCCTGTGAGTATTGAAGCAGAGTATATTAAAGAGCTTGTTTCTATTGTTGATCTTATTGATAATTATAGCGAGAAATATGATGGATGGCAAGAACTTGTAAAACAAAAAATAAGCCACGTTAAAACTTTATTGAATAGTTCAATAGAATCTATACGCCCTGTTGTTAATTCGATAGCTGATAAAATAATTGATTGGAATAAAAGTCAATGGAGAAAACATGTAAAATCTGCTCTTGGTGATGTTACTTTAATAAGTAATTCAAATAAGCAAAAAGTTAAAGATGTCTTTATTGAAAAGCAGATGTCACATATCAATGCTCTTTCAGCAAATATATTAAACACAGTAACAATTAAAGAAATAAATAAGCATACAGGTATAGAAGAAAAAATTAGCATTGAGACATTAAAAAGAAGAGCAGAAAGAATAGCAATTTTTGGCGTATCTGAGTTTAACACAGAATTATATAAAGAAGAGCAATTAAGTCTTGGTATAGATGAGTATATATGGAGAACTATGTATGACGATAAAGTTAGAACTACTCATAGACCTTTAGAAGGTAAAATATGTTCGTGGAAAGATGCCTCCATATTCAAATATACTCAAGATGGTGAATGGTACAGTAAGTCTTCTATAGGAGCTGTTATGCTACACCCTGGAGAAGATTATAACTGTAGATGTTACCCAGAAGCTAATTTTTCAAAAATTTTGTGAGGAAATATGCGAGATAAAGATTGGGAAAGAATAAAGAAAGCTTCTCGTTTTTTAGACGAAATGAGAGAAATTATAACAGCAAAACTTTTGGAAGATAGCGACTTTACAGGAAAAATAAGTATAGACTTGAATTGTAATCAGGGTGGGGTAACAGGAGTTGAAGTTTATACAAAAAGTAAAATAATATCAGATTTGAAAAATAATAATGGCAGTAAAGCGTTTTAGGCGTTATATTATAATTAACGGTTACTTTTTATACTGCTTTTCAGACCATAAAAAGTCCATATAAAACTTGGCTCAGTATGTTTGACTGATGACCAATTTTATGTGGACTTTTTCTTTTTAAGGAGATTTTAAATGCCAGTTATAAAATACTCGCTTCCAAATAATGAGGAACTTGAAATACGGTATGATGAAGCAGAAGTTGTTGAAGTAAATCGTTGTGAGTTTAGAGCTGATGCAAAAATAGGTAGCGTTAAAAAAACAGATGAAGGCTANATAAGAGGTGAAGTTCCAGTAGCTAAAGTTGGAGTAATGACTTACTTATTAGCTGANGGTACTACNAGAAATGAATTTGTACCTGCTGAAACTCTTTTTAATGAAGACAGCATGGCTACTTTACGTATGCAACCTATAACAGATACTCACCCGCCAGAAATTCTTTTAGATTCAAAAACAATCAAAAGAAGAAGAATAGGTACTACAGGTGAAAATATACGCCGTCAAGATGAGTATTTAATTTCTCCAGTTGCTATAACAGACGAAGATGGTGTTAATAGCGTCAGTAATGGTAGGACTCAATTTTCGCCAGGNTACAGATGTTTTGTTATTAAAAAAGATGGTTCATATAACGGTGTTCATTATGANGCAATTCAAATAAAAAGAGTTTATAACCACTTGGCTCTGTGTGATAANGCTCGTGGAGGAAGTGATTTAAAACTCAACTTTGACAGCTTTTCAGTTGAGGAAATTGAGAGAATTGATGGTTTTGAAATAACCAATATAGAAAAGGAGACTTCTACTATGCCACCTAAATATCGTATAGACGGTATTGATTATGAAGCATCGCAAGAAGTGATAAACTATATCACTAAATTGCAAGCTAAGAATGATGAGCTCAAGGACAATGTTACAAAAATAAGCAATGAGAAAACAGTGCTTCAGGCAAAAGTCGATGAGCAAAAAGAGAAAATTGATAGTCTTGAAAAAAGAGACATTAAAGGCGAAATAGCTGCAGGCGTTAAAAACCGTTTGTCTCTTATCAATCTTGCAAAAGCAACTCTCGATGAAGAAGAGTTTAAAAAGATTGATGATTCGACTTCAGATCTGGACATCAAAAAAGCTATTATTAAGGCAAAGTCCCCAAATGCAAATCTTGATGGAAAAGATGAAGTATACATTCAGGCCCGGGTAGACAGTATTAAAGAGGCTTTGGATTTTGATTCAACAGCTATAGATACTCAAAGACAGTCATCTGCTCCTCGTCATGATGGGTCTAATTTAGATATCGTTGAAAAAGCGCAACTGGATGAAATAAACCGAGTAACTTCTGCTTACCAAAATTTTGGTAAATAAATAAGGGGCAAAATAGCTATGCAAACAGTTTATAATTCAGAACATGCGGTTGCTTCCGCTGGAATGTTGGCTGATACAAGTTTCAAATTTACTGAAAGTATGCTTGCATCAGAAAAAATACCTTTTGGTAGAGGCCTTATGAGAACTCCGGGTTCTTCAAATAGAGTTCGTTTACCAAGAGCAAATTATTCAACGCTTGTAGTAAGTGCAAATCTTGTTGCTTCAAACAGCACAGAAGTTACTATTGGTGGAAAAGAAACTGATGCTGTTGTTTTTGCTACAGACCATGCTACAACTATGGCTGCCATAGTAACAGCTATTGCTGGACTTTCAACTGTTATTCAAGCTTCTTTGGATGCTTCAGATAACAAAAAGATTCATATCATTACAAATATTCCCGTAAACGATGCCGAAGCAGATACTACCGGTGGTGATTCACAGCCAACATGGACAAATACTGCTTCTTTTATAGCAAGTGATTTTTACGGTATTGCTCAGGAAACTAAGAGACTTGAGGGAAGTTTGCCTGGAATTGACAATGCTGGTGAATATGGCGTTAATTCAATGGTGAATGTTTTACGCCGCGGTAACATTTGGGTGTATTTTGAAACAGCTTTTAATCCTGATAAAGATACCTTATATATGCGGTATACCGAAGGCGATGACGATGATGAATTAATAGGTAATTTCCGTAATGATGCAGATTCCGGCAAGGCTGTTTCTTTAGCCGGTTTGCCGATTAAAGTTAAAACGTTTTTAACAGGTGCTGGCTATGGTATTATCGATGTTAATCTCCCATAAAAAGGTTAATATAATAATACACGACGAGTTTAACCTGTGACAGAGTAACCTGTTAAAATATAACAAGGAGTAAATAAAATGCCAAGACCCGTTCTTATCGGACAAACAAACCTTGATGCCGATCAGCTGGTTTTCTTTAAACAGCAACTTCAGCATCATATGGCTAAGTCGTTTGACGTAAAATATCCAACACCCATGGCTACTTCATTATTTCCAGTTTCGGTAGAAGCCGGCCCTGGCGCAGAGACGATTGTTTACGATCAATTCGACTCAATCGGAGTTGTGAAGTTTATCACTGACTATGCGGATGATCTTCCTCGTTCTGATGTTAAAGGAAAGCAATTTTCTATTATCATTCAGAGTCTTGGCGGATCGTATGGCTGGAGCATACAGGAAGTAAGATCTGCTGCTATGGCCAAGAGAAATCTTAACGGTATGCGGGCAGCTGCTGCTCGTAGATCAAACGATATTATGGTGAATAAAATCGCCTGGCATGCAGATGGTTCAGCAAACTGGGCTGGACTTGTAGGTATTCTTCGTCACCCGAATGTCACAAAAGTTGATGCTGCTGAATTGACGGCAGCTTCAAATGATACTGGAGTTTTCAGCTCAGCTGACCCCGATAAAATGATTGAGATTGTAAATAATGCAATTCAGTCAGTTCCTGACCTCACCAATGGCCTAGAAGTTATTGACACACTTCTTTTTCCACCAAAACAGTATGGTCTTCTGGCAACAACTCCTCGTAGTGAACATAGCGATACAACTGTTCTGAAGTTTCTTAAAGAAGTTAATCCAAATGTTACTTTTGGCTCCGCCAACGAACTCAAAAATGTTGTAAACCCAAGAACAGGCTCTGGTACTGTTAACTGTATGCTTGGTTATAGAAGATCTGCAGATCATATGCAGCTTCATATACCAATCATATATGAACAGTTTGCTGCACAGGAAAGGAACCTTGCGTACATTGTTCCAACTCATTCGCGTATCGCGGGATTTAATATCCCATACCCATTGTCTGTCATAGTGGTTGATGGTATTTAAAACATAGGCTACTTAAATGTAGCCTATAACTTATTTTATTTTTGGAGGAGCTATGGTTATTGTACATCGTAAAGTAAACTATTGCACTATAATACGTGGTGTAAAGTTTTTTCCAGGCATGAATTCTTTATCGGATGCAGAATTCTCAAAGATTGAGAAGTCAAAAGCTTATTTATCTGAAATTGCCTGCGGTAATATGCTGCTTGGTGGTAAACATGACACTGTTACAAGTGAAGCAGTTGAATCTGAAAATTTGAAACAAAGAGCAGTTAAGATTGTTTCAGAAATTCAATCAATGTCGGTTCAAGAAGCAACTAAGCTCATTGAGTCATTAAATGATCCCTATGTTCTTAAAACACTTGTGGAGAGAGATGGCCGTAAAGGTATTCAGGAAGCAGTTGAAGCTCGTAAAAAAGCTATTACTGCACAGGTTGGAAGTGATTTGAAACCTGAGTCTAAATCAGCTCCACTCGGTGATGGTAGCGACTTTAATAATGATATTAAGGGCACAATTGAAGATTTAAAAGGTGAAAAAGGGCATACCGCAATACCGGCTTTGAAAGGTAAGTAATGTCTACACCACTTGAATATATCGCAAGTAGAGCTTCTGCTTATTTATCGAATCCCACCCTGGATTCAAAAATATCAGAAGCATCTAAGCAATTAAGCCAAACTGCTTTTGGTGATTTACACTACAAAGCAGTGGGTTTACTTGTGTGTCATTGGTGTGCACTTGAGGAGAGAAGTAAACAGCATGGAAATACTGCACCCTCTGGAAATGTTTCTAGTGAAAAAACAGGTGATTTGTCTAGATCTTTCAGTGGTGGTTTTTTCTCTGGAACTGTTCAATCTTCTCTTGACCCATATTTAGCACAAACTTCTTGGGGTATTGAATTATCAAATTTACAACAAAGTTGTATTCCTCTTGTTTATGTCAGAGGTATAAGATGAATCAAAAAGGTGTAACCATAAAAGTTACTTCGCGTGATGTTAACTGGTCGCGTTTTGTAAAAACAGCGCAATCATTTAAGCGCATGCGAACTGAGATTGGTTTACCTAATGATAATAAATTTACAACAAACGCCTCTTCTCGTATTAAAACATATAAGCAATTGATAATGGTTGCTTTAATATTAGAATTTGGTGCTCCTAATAAAAACATACCCGAAAGGGCACTATTCAGAATAACTTTTGATTCTCAACAAAAGCATATTCAAAGAAAAATGAATGCTGGAGCCAGGGATGTGTTTTTAGGAAAAAAGACTATTGAGCAAGTTTTATCTGAAATAGGCGATTATGTTGTAGAAAAACTTCAAAACAACATAATGAGAAAAATACCTCCTCCAAATGCTCCAAGAACTGTTAGTCGTAAGCACTTTAATCATCCGCTTTTAGAGTCCGGTACTTTTTACGCTAATCTTCATCATAGGGAGGTAAAAGGTGTTAGGGTCTAGTGAGCATTTTGTAAGGCAGGTGTCTGAGATTACTTTAGTTCACGGTATAAAAACACCAGGAACTAAATCAGCACCTTTTTCCATTGATGGGAGTTTACAGCCGTTAAAAATGTCAATGTTGTCAACTCTTCCTAATATAGTTAGAGAAACAGCTAGATATGTTCTATATACAAAGTCTTTTTTAAATAGTTATTCATCAAAAGAACCACATCAAGTTCTTGTAGCAAATGAGTGGTTCGATATTTGTCAGGTTGCTGGATACGACAAGGTGTTACCACACAACAAGTATGTCTTATTTAAAGTGACAGGAGCTGTGTAATGCAACCTATTATAGATATAAAAATTGCAATAAGCACTTGGATTGAAACTGTCTTATCAGATGTGTCAATTATTTGGGAAGGTCAAAATATAAAAGAGTCTGAAATAAATTATCCGTATATTAGTTTGAGAATACATTCGCTTAAAAAAGAAGGATGCGATCACAAGTCAATGTCAGATAATTCTGGTGATATCGCAATTTCCGGAAATATTGAAGCTTTACTTATTATAAATTACTATGGAGAAAATGGTTTAGATGATTTACAGAAACTTGTTGATTCATATAATTTAGTCACAATAAAAAACTTTTTAAATCAAAATAAACTTGTGTTGATTCAAAAAAGTGCTATTTTAGATGTTAGTGATGTATTCAATAATTCTCAAGAGAATAGGTTTCAAGTTGAATACATTGTACGAACAGGTTTTGTGACAAAAGTAAATGTTGGATATATAGAGACAGTAGACATTGAGTCAGAGTTTCCTAATACTAGCGTCGATACATTTGAAGATACCATAGATACAACACCTTAAACAAAGGGGAGAATATGCCATTATCAGATATCGTCAATATTACTATTTCAAGAGATGCCCCCACAGTATCGCAAGCTGCTTTTGGAGTAGAAAATATTTGCGGACCGAATCTTAACAGCGATTCGAAAATTTTATACTTTAACACAAATAATTTGTCGGAAGTTGCTTCTGCTTTAACCGATGGTACTGACGCTCCTGAGTACAAAGCAGCTTTATCAATTGCTTCACAATCACCTGCTCCTAGAACATTTGCTATATCCAGAAAAGATGAAGAAGAGGACTATGATGAAGCTTTAGCTGCTATAAAACTTATTGATAATGACTGGTATGGTTTGACAATAGTGTCAAGAACTGTCGCAGATGTATTACTTGCAGCTGCATGGGCAGAAGCAAATAAGAAAGTTTTCTGGACTAGCAGTAGTGATTCTCGCATTATTGACACTGCTTTTTCAATAGATGATGGAACAGATGATGGAACAGATGATGGAACAGACGAAGAAACTGGCTCTAATGGAACAAACGAAGAAACTGGCTCTAATGGAACAAACGAAGAAACTGGCTCTAATGGAACAAACGAAGGAACTGACTCTATAGCCGCGATTTTAAAAGCTAAGTCTTATGTGAGAAGTTATTCTTTGTACCATGGAAGTGCTGATACTGAGTTTCCAGAAGCTGGTTTTCTTGGAAGTCTTCTGACTCGTCAGCCTGGTTCTTACACAGGTATGTTTAAAAATATTGTGGGGATAGGAACTTCTTCTTTAACGCCCACAAATTCGAAAAATGCTTTGGATAAGAATTGCAACATATACCAGTTAATCTCCGGTATAAGTATGGTGAGAGAATGTAAATCTGGCCAAGGCGAATTTTTCGATGTAGTTCACTTTATTGACTGGATTGTATCAAGACTTGGCGAAGCTGTTTTTGGTTACCTTGCTAAACTTGACAAAGTACCTTTCACTTCTGAAGGACTTGTTGGGTTAAAAAGTGTTATGGACCAAATAGGACAGTTAGGCATATCAGTAGGAGGTTTTTCACCAATATCTTACAATGAAGATGGCACACAGATCGGTGGTTTTTCTTGTACAGTGCCAAGGATAGAAGATGTGTTAGATGCAGATAGATCTGCTAGAAAACTCACAGGCGTTAAATTCAGAGGATTCTTAGCAGGAGCTATTCACGCAGTTGAAATGGTAGCAAATATAACAGTGTAAAAAAGGAGAGAATATGCCTATTTCACAAGAACCAAAAACGTTCGACCCTTCTCAAGTAATATTTACTGTTAGTGGAATACCTATTGGTGGTTTTAAAGACGGCGTTGGTATAAAAGTCGAACGCTCTGGAGATTCTTTTACCGATGTGACTGGGATGGATGGAGTGACTTCGAGAGCTGCATCAGTTGATAGATCTGGGACTATAACTTGTGTTTTAGCTCAAACATCTCCGTCTAATGCAGTATTGTCTGCCCTGGCTAATTTTGATGAAGCTACAAAAAAAGGTATTGTCCCTGTTTCAATTACAGATTTAAGTGGGACTTCTGAATATTTATCAGCCCATGCCTGGATTAAGAAGCATGCAGATGCTGAGTTTGGAAAAGAAATTTCAGACCGAGAGTGGGTTTTCCGGTGTGTAAATCTTAGAATGTTTACTGGTGGGAATGTTCTTGGACAATAANGTTATTCTTTTATATGGAGGTAGTTTGTGGGAATTAAAAAACATGAAAGAATAATTGACGGTTTTAAGATTACAACTGTTAATTTTGACGGAAGAAGTGGTATCAGGTACCAAGTCAAGTTGATAAAAATACTTGGGCCAGGGCTTGCAAAAGTTGTTTTTAGCTTTATTAAAACAAGTGGTATTAAAGATGCGAAATTACTGAACTTATTAAACACTGAGTTTGACTTAAGTGTAATAGGTGACGGTATTTCTAATTTATTAACCACTATGGATGAGGATTCAACTTTTGAACTAGTCATGAACCTTGTATCAACAACCCGAGTTGATGGTAAGGAACTTTCAAATACTGCGGTGTTTGACAGTCTTTTTGCTGGAAACTATGGTTTATTATACAAAATACTTGCTTTTGTCTTGGAGGTTAATTTTGGCAATCTTTTCAACATGGACGGTATTGGACGCCAGTTGAAGGAAACCGAAAGCAACAGTCTGATACCGTCCGAGAACGATACGACAAAGTAATAAAAAATGTTGATCAAGATCTTTTAGATGAGTGGCCTATTTGGAGATTAGTTATAGAACAAATAGCCACTTTAGAAGAAATTGAGAAAACTTACTGTGTTGACGATGTTATAAGAGCATGTGCAATGCTAGATATACGAGACGCAATGTATAATTGTTTAAAAGAACAGGGTGAGGAGTAGCGTGGTTACTACAATAATAACAGGCGTCATATGTGCTATTTTTTCTGCTATGTTGACATTTATANTAACTAATTANATAAGTGGAAACGTATACAGAGATATGATTTATAGTGCATTACTAAATCATGAAAAGCAGATGCATCAAGAAACTGTTAGGTCATTATTAAAAGAGCATGAGAATAACTGCAATGCTCGAAAAGACTTATCGTCTATAAAAAACGCGCTTGTTTTTTTAGTAGCTAAGCAACCAAACGGCAATCCTAAAGAATTGGGGTTAATGGATTGATATGGTACTTAGAGATTTCTTATTGCTTATAGGCGTTGATTTAGATGAATCTAGTTTACAAGCTGCTCAAAGTAGAATAGATTCTTTTGGGGCCAGGCTTGGTAGACTTGGCACTCGGTTGTCTATTGCCATAAGTGCTCCTATAGCGGCAGCTACTACATATGCTTTAAAAGCTGCTTCTGATATAGAGCAAGCACATGTAGCATTTGAAGTGTTTTTAGGAGATGCGAATCAAGCTAAAAAAGTAATGAAGGATTTGATAGACTTTGCAGTTAGTACACCTTTTACTTTTAAAGGTGTAATAGCAACATCAAACATGCTTATGGCAATGGGTGAAAGTGGAAAGACACTAATTAAAACTTTACAAGTATTAGGCGATGTGTCTCGTGGAAGACAAGACTTGCTAAGCAGAGTAGCTTTGGCATATGGTCAAATAATGACAGCCGGAAAATTACGTGGCCAAGAGTTGCGTCAGTTAACTGAAGCTGGAGTAGTTATTCTTCCAGAATTATCTAGATTAACCGGCATACCAAAAGAAGACTTAGCTTCAAGAGTTTCTGATTATAATATATCAGCTGACGTAGTCAGACAAGCTCTTATAAATGTGACAAGCGAAGGAGGAAGATATTTTAAATTAATGGAAAAAATGATGCAAACTATAAGCGGAGTTTTTTCTAACTTAATAGATTCCCTATACGTATTGTCTTCTAGTTTTGGTTCTCAAATAGTGAAAGTTTTAAACCTGGGAGAAGCAGTAAAGAAATTTATAGCTTTTCTAAATAAACTTAATGAGCAGTTTTTAGATTTAGATGATTCTCAGAAAAAATTTATATTAGGTGTCACTGCTCTTTTATTTGTACTAGGCCCTTTAATGGTTTTCCTAAGCACTTGGATTAAACTTGGATCGTTCGTTATATCAACTATTCGTTTAATGTCTGCCAGTATTTTAGGATTACAAGCTGGTTTAGGTTCTCTTTTAGTAAGGGTTTTACTTATCCCAGGCGCAATAATGGCGGCAATGGCATCTATCTTTTTATTAATAGATGAGTTAAATGTTTGGATGAAAGGTGGAGAAACATACTTAGGTGATTTTTTAGGTCCTTTCTCTAAGTATGAAGAAAGAGTAAATAGTTTCTATAATAAGATTAAATCATTTTATGAAAATTTTAAAGAAGACTTAAAAATACTAAAAAGCTATGTAGAAACAGATTTTATTACTCCGATAAAAGACATGTTTACAAACCTTTTTAATTATATACACGGTTTAGTTGAGCATGATATAGAAAAAATATCAAAAAGTTTAGATAATATGGGACCTATAATGTGGAAGCTTTTTTCCAGTATTGTAAATGGTTTAGCATACGTCATAATGACATTGTGGGACACATTAGTCAATGTCATATATGAAGGTATAAAAGGATTATCAAATATTATCTTTAATGCAATAGCCGACTCTATTGCATCAGTTGGTTTTTCTATTTGGAAGTGGTTTAATAAAAAAGATAAAGATACTGGTGTGTATAAAAAAGCACGTAAAGGTGATTATGATTATGAATTTAAAAAAGCGCAAGAGGAAGCTAAAAAAGCGTATGAAGAGGTTCAAAACCATTTAAAAAGTGGTGGTATCGCTGCGTTCGGTCTTACTCCTGCTATAGATTTTTTAGCTGGAGATTTTAAAATGACGCCTAAAGGTATAGTATATACGCCCGCAAATTTTGCATTTAAGAATAGGTCAGTAAACGACAGTGCAGGAGTTCAAATAAATAACGATATAAAAGTCACAGTACCACCTGGAACTCAGCAAGAGCAAGTAAAGTTTATTGAGGAAGCAACTGATAAAATAGTCAAAAAAGCGCTTGATGCTGAGTGGAAAAAAATATTATCTGGAAATGAGGCTTACAGTGAGTAGCGTATCTTTAATAGCAGATAAGCAAGAACCTGGGAGAATTGGCGCTATTACTTTAGACGCCACCCTGGCAGATAGCCATCATTTCAGTAACGAAATAACTGAGTATCCTGTTGAAAATGGTTCTAATATAAATGATCACATAAAAAGAAATCCTTTTGAGGTGTCTATTTCTGGTTTCATAACTAACTCACCAGTTGATTTTGCTTCTGATATAAGTTCTGTTACTATAGATGAGATAATTGACAATAAAGCAAAAAATTTAAACGCTGTGACATCTAACAGAGTAAAAGGTTCTTTTTTAGAACTCACAAGAATAATTGGAGAAAATCTAAACAGCACTGTTTATATAAATAAACCAAAGATCGTTACTATAGTCACAAGTTTATATACGTATAAAAATATGGTGATGACGTCTTTAAGTATAGACAGAAATCCTTCTCAGGGAGATGCTTTATTGTTTACAGCAACTTTTAGGCCTTTTAATAAAGTTGAAAGTAAACGAACGATTATGCCTAAGTTAGTTGCGGGCGATGTAGGTGAAGGAAGTGGAACTTCTAATATTACTGATCAAGCTTCTGAAACTGTTGACACAGGCTCACAAACACCAAAGAGATTGAAGTCTATAGCTAAGAGAATTGGCGAAAGCGATGTTGCAAAAAATCTTGGTGACAAAATAAAGTCATTAGTAGAGGGGCTATAAATGCTGGAGATTCCTTTTAAAAACGTTCCTTCTTTTATAGAAGAAATATCTTTAGATAATTCTACTTATAAGTTTCTTTTTAATTGGAACTCTATTGCAAGTCAATGGACATTGACTGTTCTTGATCAGTATAAAAATATACTTGTAGCTGGAATACGAGTTGTATTAGATATGGATTTATTTGAGCAGTACGTGGATAGAAACCTTCCTCGTGGTAAACTATTTGTTGTCGATTTGTCGAATAACTATAACTCTATATCTAGATTTGATTTCGAAAATGAAAGAAAATTGAAAATACTGTATATAGAAGAAGGTGAGATTCTATGAGTATTCTATATCAGAGTGATAGAGTAGCAAGTGTTTCAATAGGTGAAGAAAATTCTCCTGGTTTTAAAATAACTGATTTAAGAATAGCTTTCGAGATAAAAAAGACTAATAAATCTGATTGTAATGATGCGAAAATAACTATTACTAATTTATCAGAAAATTCTAGGAGCCTGATACGTAAAAACGACTTAGTGATTTTAAAAGCAGGTTATAGTGAAACATATGGAGAAGAAGATTTATTTATTGGTTACGTAAAACAAGTGAATAATTCGTATGACACACCTAATATTCACACTATCCTGGATTGTAAAGATGGGATAAAAAAACTAGAAGATTCAAAAATATCTTTATCATATGATACAGGTTTTTCAATAAAAAGCATTATACAAGACGTTATAAAAAAGTTAAATTTGTCTTCATCAATAGATATTGATAAGCTAAATATACCTGACGTGGAATTCACAAATGGTTTATCTTTTGCTGGTGAAATAAGCCATCTTTTAAATTACCTGTGCCAATCAGCTGGGTTAGAATGGTCTTTTCAGA
>JGI24709J26583_10002083_pt1 | contig 16697 bp, 12 predicted proteins | sample BioPla2DNA1_FD_26583 | JGI IMG/M metagenome (IMG submission 26583) | reverse complement strand
GGCCCGGACGAAGCTGACGGAAATCCTGTACATCTTCTTCGGCATCCACACGGCAAACGTGGTGCAGCTGGCAGACAGGATAGAGCAGAGAGCACAGCTGGCGGTTGCCTGAAACGAAAATATGCACATAGAAAAGTGCTTTCAAGGGGGGGACTATGCCTCTGTCATAGAGAATGGACAAAAAATCCGGCCGAAACGACCGGAATGAGATATAAAAATATAAATTTGATGGACTAAAGGTGGAAACGGATGGGACCAGTCGGCAGCTTCGGTCGAATAGAAAACATTAAACGACAATCCCTAATGTAGCTATCTCTGTTATTGAATAAGGACTGTTGTATACAGCCTTTATCCTCGCAAGTAGCAGATAGGTACAAACAGCAATCCAGAGGTGGGTTTTTACGGCATTTTCTGAACACCCCCACAGATGCTTGATTGTCAGATTCTGCTTGATGAGCTTAAAGAAAGACTCGATATCCCACCTATGGCGGTATATGTTGGCTATCTCCAATCCACTTAGTTCCAGTTGGTCGGTAATGTTGGTGATGAATTCCAGTTCTTCGCCCGTCTCAAAGTCACAGAACTTGATAAGGCGTAGCTCTTTGGGATACAATTTGCTGGTCTTATAACCAGTAAGCCGTATTATATGATCGCCAATCATTCCGGTTGAAGGATCTATGTTGTGGTTACTTGACACGATATCGTATTTCATGTTGTCCTTGGCTCTTGTTATAAACAAGCCGCCGTTGTCATCAATACGATTCAGTGCCTTGAAGTCCACATATGCCTTATCCATAGTGTAGATGGCATTCGGTATCACTTCCAATTGGTCCAGCACATTGCTGTCATGATATCTGCCGTCACTGATAAAGATGAAGACCGGAATGCTTCCCCTCAGATTTATGAGTGTGTGCATCTTCACAGCACCCTTGCTGTACTTGCCCATAGCCCATTCCATAAGTTTAAGACTACATGATATGGTCGTGGAATCAAGCGCAAGCACCTCATGATTCTGAGGTACCAGATAATCAAGCTGCATTTTTGAGTATAATGGCTGTACAATCTTTATGAGAGCTTTGCCCAGTCCCTCATAGATGCGATAGTCCCTATTCTCGTTGGCTCTTGACAATGTGGATTCATTAACTGCAGTTCTGATTCCAAGTCCATAAAGAATCTCTTCATGCTGTTTTAGACACAGGCATATGTCTCTCAACGATTCACATGATGTCAGTTGACCGAAAAGCAGATATTGGAGTTGGTTAGTACAGTTGAAATCTCTCACACGGTAGTCTCCTTTGTACTTATCCACAAGCCTTAGGAAAATCTGCCTCGGAATGAAACCTGTCACCTGGGTAAACACATACTTGCCTTCATTCATAATCAGTGGGATAAAGCCCACGAAATTACGAACTCATTTCAAATCGAAGTTATCAAAGAACGCGTTTAAATTATATATTATTAATTAGTTACAAGCGTAGATGCGTCGCTTAACGCATCACTAGTAATCTGGTATTAAGAAAATGATACTGTCATTGTCAAATCTTTGATTTGAAGAACATTCAAATCCATATGATATGTTTTTATGTTCGATACTGAGGTTTCTAAGTGTGGCACCTAAATCCTCAACTTTACCTACAAATTCAATAACGCCATTAGAGTCAAATGTTGCACTTAAAGTGGATACTTGCGGCCCATCCCAATTAAAAACGAACGATTTAGTATCACCATAATAAAAGTTTGATTGGTAGGCACAATAGGTTCTATAATAATAAGTAATACCTTGTTGCAAATTGGTAATTGAGATAGTAAAACTACCTTGGATATCCTTTTCTTCTAGTTTGCATCTTTCTGTGTTTTTACTAAAAGTTTCATCAGTAGAATATTCAATACCTATTTCAGCAATACTCAGAATGTTTGAAGGTCCATTTACATGGCCAGATAAGGAGGCTGTAAGGTAAATACTCTTTTGCGCATCCAATGTTGTTATCTTGACTTCTTCAATTGTTTCTTCTTTTTCGCAGGAAACAATGCTAATTAATAGAATGATACAGACAAAACAGAAGAAAATCCTTTTCATACCAGTGTTATTTGATTGGTTTACAAATGTAGGAAACTATTCCTAAAGAAATATGCTATTGATTATTTTGTTGTGACACAAAAGACACAAAGATATCAGCCTGCGCCATAGCCTAGTCTTGATAGACTGATACAAAATAACAATCCCCGCTGCCGTCTGCTCTGGTAGCGGGGATTACATGTTTTTTATTGATTATCTAGGTCCAATGAAACGGTCACCGTTGAAATGAATCATATGGTCTGGTGTATCAGAGAGCCAAACCTCTGTTTCCCAGGCAATGTCATCCACATATTTCTTGAACTCCTTTGCATTCGGGAATGCAGTGACATAAACAATGCCATATGGGCAATCTTTGGTGAACTCTTCCAATTCTACCACTCGTTTGGCTGATACCGGTCCGTGTGATGTAACTACTTCTATAAGGAACAGCCATCCTTTCTTGTCATCACTGATAACTATATCCGGCAACTTGGAGTGTTCTGTAATAGGTAGTTTCAGTGCTTCCAAAGCAGCAGAGTTTACATACAGATCCTTGTTTTCAGTGTCACCAATATAAAGCAGTTTTCCGCCGGGTGCAAACCTTGGTGCAAATTCTTCAACTACAGCTGCCTGTACTTCGTTATGAGCACCGGGCGAGAGGTCATACTCATTTCCTTCAATAGTAAGTGGAATACGGTGCATTTGGCGCTCCTTGGCGTATCTGTCTCTTAATATTTCAATGTTATCGGAAAATTCCTTTACCCGTTTCTTCCATCTGGTGGTTCCGTATGACTTAACAACTGCCAGTGCCTCAGGGGTAATTGCATAGTGGGCGTTGGGGCTGTTTACCGGTAGTGTTGGGTCATCAGGATTATAATTGACAACTCCGGCTTGGGTAAACTGGTGTAGAACCTGACGGCGGAATGTCTCACGTGTATTTGGGGCATAGGGGGCATCTGCTTTGTAGTTCTCATTCACAAAAGCCATGATCTCTTTCGTTATGCGCTGACTTGAACGGGTCGCCTTTGACCATTGCGTATCTTCTTTTATGCTGCAAAGTGCGAGTAGTGTCAATGCTGACAATTCGTTTTGCTGTGCGGAAGGCAGTCCCAACGCTTTCAGAATCTCTTGCGCTTCTGTGATTTTGCTCATCGTTTCTGTATTTTAAAATATTCCATAACCAAATCATTTATATAGTCTATGGAATAATTGTTCCGTAAAATAATCTTCTTACCTATCTCTCGTATGGTTTCAATTGCCGGAAGCGGCATCATACGCAGCTCTGTCGCACTAACATTAATGTTGCCATTGAACGTTCTGAAGTATGCATCAAAAATGTCGCTGTCAAGCAATGCTGTCAGACCCATAACTTCATCTCTGCGCAGATGCCCTTTCGGACGGTAAATATAGTTTAATTTATTCTCAATTCCAACGAATTCATACTCCGTCATATTGCCAAAATAGGGTGCTGCAACCAAGCGGCTGCTGTCATCCTTTGAACTGAACCTCCTCAACAGTACATAGTTCTTGTTAGGGAGCAGCATGGATTTTGTTCCGGGAGCGACTTTTATGTATTGACCTTTGTCTTTTTTCTGTACAGGGTGGTCACAAAGCATCTTTACTACATTGTGGAGCCAGTACAGAGGTACCGTATCATCCTCAGGGGTGCTTTCTATGTAATCATACGCCCTGAATGCCACTACAGGTCCGGTTGAAATCCTGATGCCGTATTTTTCCATATTGCCGTCCCAAGAGCGGAATAGGTTCAGTATGGCTTCATCGTGGCTATCTACAGGCAGATAGACCACCTTTTCTGTGCTGTCAACATCTACTATATCCTTAGCGACATATTCCTTCTGGCTCGGTTTGTCAAGATCCTTAATGCCCTGACTGAATGATACTGTAATTGGTGTAATTTTTCCGGCTGGGTGCATCCTCATAATGACAAGTTCCTGGAGTACCTCATCTTTTGAGAATGTGTCTTTTCTTGTGTTGAACAGATGAATAAAGTCTATATGGACATGTTTGAACAGATAGTCTCTGAATGACTGAAAGTATCTTCCTGATGCAAAGCTTCTGGGTGTAATAAAGATCATCTGGCCATCTTCATATAGCAATTTTGAACAGATAGCCATGAACAGGGCATATATATTAGCCTGACCATCCACTATACTGGCACAAGCCTTAGTATGTATATCATCATTTGCCAGCTTGAAGTATGGAGGATTGGATATAATGTAGTCGTATTTGTCAGTACTGAACATTTCTCCAAAAAGCGTAATCTCATCATTCAGGCATTCATAGTTCTTAAGTACAAAGTCCTCTTCTTTCAGTATGTTATTCAGCTGTACTCCCTTTTCTCGGCACCATGTCTTCAGATAATCCAGTACCAGCACAGTGTACGGGATTACTTTTTTATCTGTCTCGTACAACGTCAGGGTTATGACGCTCAGGTTGGATTTCTCAACCAGGAATTCAATCAGGGCGCATGATAGGTTGGCTGTTCCGCAACCTGGATCTAATATTGAGATTGCTTTTTTATTAGTAGGTGTTGCCAATCCTCCCATAAATCGGGATATTGCATTTGGAGTAAAGAATTGTCCTTTGGTCTTCTTATCCTTTTGGGCTGAAGCTTCGGCATACATAATACCAACTCTCTCTGCAAATTGAGAAGGCTGCTCTCCTTTTATTGGAGTAGTATGTAAAACCTCAGAATTCATCTTATGCCCAGTTATTGTACAAACTTACTCATAATTTGCGACAGGAAAACAATCATGCTTTTCATTTTTTATAGCACCACAGCGTTAATCTTCTCACGCCATTCGCGGATGTATTCCTTCAGGCCTTCGCCCTCCAGTATCTCCACCTCATCCAGCATGCCCATTATGTAGCGGGTCAGTCCGGAGTATTCACATACTTCCAGGTCTGCTATCCAGCGCTGGCCATCGGGGTAGTCCGGGTCTTCTTTCATCGTTATCATGCTGATGGGGTGGGCTTCGGTCATCAGATTGCGGGCCTGCATGGTCAGCCTCAGCTTCACATGCTTGGTGTAGTGGCCCCAACAGCCAAAGGCATCCACCTTCTGCTTCATGTGTCTGCTGCCCTGGGTCCATTTCTCATCCATTATCCTTACCTGACCCATGCGGCTTACCCTCAGAGGCATGTTCAATCCCTTGTCGCAGTCAAAGCACCATACGTAGTTGTAGTAAAAGAAAAACGTGTAGGGCTCTAACACTCTGGTTATTCTTTTGCCCCATGTGTTGGTGTCATATTCAACCGTCACCTTGTATTTTAGCTGTGCGGCTTTCTGCAGCAGCGTCACGTTGGCCACCACTTGCCTCAGGTAGGGTGCATCGTCCAGCTTATGCTCCTTCTCCATAAGCTCCAGCACCTCGTAGGTGTCACGGGCCTTCTTCAGGTCCTGGCAAGGTTTCTGCAGTATTATTCCTTTCTCCGGCTTTTCCGGCTGCAAACGGCTCTTGAGCTTCCTCAAGTCCACCTTCTCCTCGTCAATGGTGTAAACCGCTCCATAACGCTTCGTTACGTTTATGCCCATATCCTGCAGTGTTTTTATGCACCTGTAAACGGACCTGGGGCTTAATCCCACTCTTGATGCAATCACATCCACCGTATTGTGGCTGTTGTTCTTTAGCAGGCTCATTACCCACAGGATTCTGCCTGCTGCTTTCTGTTCTGACATAGATTTCCTAGTAAGTTTAAGTGTTTTAGTATGGTCTTCCTGCTCAAATTAGGTTAGAAAAGGTCTATCTTGAATGTCTTTAAGTCAGTCGGCTGCAAATATACACCTCTAAAGCCTCATTACCAAGTAAATCTTCCATATGTTCCCAAGGCAGAAGCTCCACACATCCGCCATCGCTCCGGGACACACCGTTCGTACCATAGCTTTTATAACTTTTGTCATTCTTTTATTCCACCACTACAGGTGCTGTGCACACCCCGTAAAATCCCGCATCAACCAAACATCAGCCAAACATCACCGGTAATCTTCCGTTTATTAGCATTTGCCGTTTTGCAGTATTTGCCGTTTCTTCATCCCCGTGTTCCGCAGCATCTTCCAAAACGCCGTTCTGACATACTACAGAACGGTTTTCTTCATTTCTACTGATTCATCAACCAAAACCTCAAACGGCAAATACTGCAAATAAGGCAAAACTGCATATACCCTTTACCTGTATCTCCTCTCGTAATTGCCGTGGGAGCATTTTATAAAGAAGTCCGAATGAAGCCAGTATCTGAATGTACGCTCACTCATACCGTGCCCTTCAGCAATCTCAATGCCCTCCTTGGTCTCAAACTTCACAGGTATATCAGTGTAAATCATACGCTGCAGGTCGGTAAGGGTCTCCAATGGTCCGGTCTTGAACTTCTTTCTGGCCTTCATTCCGCAAGAAAGGTAATAATAGACCAGGTCAATGGCACCCTTTATGGCCCACGCACTGATTTCCTTCACACGCTCGCCGCCGGCACCGTAACGCAGCGCCTCCAGAACAATGGCCAACCGGATAAGGTAACGTTCCATTTTGGTCGATGCCCGCCTGAAAGTCACATCCGCATGGAACTTCTTCTCAGCCAGGGCGTCATACCAGTTGGCATAGACCTTTTCAGCCTCCTCGCTCAGGATAATGGGCTCGGCAGCAGGATCGTATTCAATATCCAGTATGCGGTCAATCACTTTATACCACATATCCACTATCTCCGGCATCTGCCGTCCCGTCTTGAACTTCGGTGCCTTCAGCTTCTCCGGATAGGCAAACAGCCAGCGGTCTATGAAACCGTTCTCCGTCTTGCCCTTGGCAAACTCAGGCAGGCTCTCCGGCTGTATGGTACCTATGATTGATACACAGGTGGATTTCAGTTTGGTCTTCCGCTTATCCTTCCTGGTGTTCTGGATCCCGCCACCGGTGAACATGGTTGTCCAGGTCATCTCGTCATTGCCTGTACTGTAACGGCTCATGTTGCGTACAAAGTTCAGCTGCTCATCCTTATACACCAGCATACCGCGGCGGTTCACCGCATGCTGCTGCATCATGGCCTCAATCGTGAAATCGTTCAGCACATACTGGAAATAGTCGGGCTCTTCGGGCATCATGCCTTTAGACCTTGCGGCCTTCTCGCATTCCTCCCGGTACTCCTCATATCTCTCATTGTACTCATCCATTTCTATGTCGTCCATAATCTCCAGCGGCTTCACGGCAAATGCCAGTGGGGCACTTTTGTTCGACCCGGCTTCACCAACTATGGCCATATAGATGATGGGCTTCTCTATCCAGTCCGCCATCATCCTCACCTGGATGCTGTTGCCCACGGCAGCCGCAGCCACGGCGATAAGGCTGGAGCCAATGTAGTCGATAGGGTGGTTCATGCCCTCGTGGGCCTTAAGGATGATTTCCCTGATAGTGTCAGGGAAAGCGTTCACCGGAAACTCGGGGCTCTCCTTGTGCGTAGCTGTATCGGTCATTACACCGTACTCGTGGCACTTGTAGAAGAAACTTCCCATAGTAATCTCACGGTTGGTTTTCCTTACCCTGTCAAAAATATCCCTGTTCTTATCCCTGTCATACTTGGAACTGAACTTAGAGATCATCTCCAGTATTCCCCATCCATACTCACCAAGAGTGCCCAGTGCCGATGCCATCACATACCAGTCCCTGAAATCGTCAATCGGAATCTGCTTCCTTTCCCATTCCTTGGCAAATGACATTGCTCTCTCGGGCGCATCCGCATACGGTAACTTGCGTCCCAGGGGCATATTCAGCTCCATAGCCTCCGCGGCATGCAGCTTCTGGTCATCCGTTACCTCGGCAGCGGGTCCCTCAGGCACCTCATCGGCACCGTCCCCTGGAGGCAGGTATATGTCATCCTTCACTGGGTAATAGTCATCCGGCAGCTGGTACGGGGTACAGTTCTCGTTAATGTAGGGATTCTCATCATAGGATACAAACCTCAGTCTGGTAACATCGCGGCATGGCTTATCAGGATTCAGGCCTAAAGCTTTTGCCTCATCAATCAGGGCATCAAAGTACAACTCATGTCTTTTATAGTCCCTGTTGTCAGTCAGGACAATGGCATAAAGCCCTTTTTTGCTCGCCGACATCGATACGTACCAGATATAAGGCACCTGTTTCAGCTTCTCTTTGGCCTCCTCAATATCATCCAAGTGGTCAAAATCCAAAACAATAAGTCCGGTATATTGAATAATCTTATTCTCCAGAGACACCCCGGAGCTCCTGGTCTTCAGAGTGGCTGAAATGCTTGCAGCCGGCAGCAGTTCACGTTTCAGATATTTCACCTTGTTTTTATCTTTCTCAGCCCAGATCTTTTCCAGACTGGAGATATACCTGGCACCCAGGCGGACAAAGTCGGTCAAGGGAATATCTCTCTGCATTATCTCATCGGTCCGCGTCTCATTGCATCTTTCTTCCTTACTCTCACCTTTGGTCTTAGGCGGGCAAACTCTTTTAAACAAGGTTACAAGGACGGCACCCGGATCGAATTTAGGTATTATCAAACCATCATTCTCTGACATAACCGGTAGGCATAATTGATTGCTGGAGCGCAAAATAAACTCTAATCATTGACGCGGTGTGACAATCCACCGTTTTTCTTGATATTTTTTTCATGACGGGTATCTTTCTGAGGTTCTTCTTGCGGTTGTGCCGGTCAGGGTTTCCTTCCTGTACAGCACCATCAGTTCTCTCTCATCCAGGGCGGTCCTTTTCCCCAGCTTGTGCTTCGACAGCTGTCCCCGGTCAAACAACCGGTAGATAGTCGAGTGTGAGATAGGGTAAGTCTTGATAGCCTGGGCCAGGGTAAGCAGATGCAGACTCTGTTTAGGTTCAGGCTTGGGTATGGCCTCCGCCACAGCCTCCGTCACGATTGGCTTGATCAAGTCGCATAAGAATAACTTGATTGCTTCTAATGTTTCCATAAAAACACTGTTTTGAATTAGAAAAAACAGTGTAGGCCTATACTGTGCCGGCAATTTTTACCGGCACTGCAAAAGTATGGTGGTATAAGGTGGGATACAATAGCACCCAAAAGCAGAACAAAAAGCCACAGCTTTGTTCCACCTGCCTTAAGATGATGATATTACAGCGCCTATGTCCGTCTGTAATGGCGCTTTTAAGACTTATTTAAGGCTTTTCTTTTTCTCCCTTATCCCATCCAGTAACTCAGTCAGGATAGGATAAATCTCATAGCAGCTGTAATCCAGGTCAGGCCTGTCGCTGCTGTATTTCAGCGGCCGCTCAGCACCGTTACGGTTGGTGAATACAAACGACAGGTTCATCACCCTGCAGCTTATCCCCAGCGTCTCCCCCAGTATCACCGCCTGCCTGCGGTCCTGCTTCCAGTTAGGCCTGGCCGCCAAAGACACACCGTTCATCACCAACGCCCTCAAGCCCTCAGAGCCCACGCCCGTAAAGTATGGCCGCAGTTTCCTCACCGCCGTCTCAAAAGGATCCACCAACCCATGCTCAACTCCGCCGTTTTTCTCCAGAGCCTCCAACACCGGCTCCACACTCTTCCTCCAGTCACACATCACCGTAAGCAGCTCCCGTGCAAACCAGCTCTCACCAACCAGCGCACTCAGGTCATACCGGCAATCAGCAACCTTAACGTCAAATGCGTCAGCCTTCTCCAGAAACTCAAGCCCCAGCTTCAGATACTCGCGTACCTTCCCCTCCAGCATCCCGTTCCCGGTTATCCCGTTCCATTCCGCCAGAATGCTGTCCAGAGTCCGCGTCAGCAGCTCCTTAATCTCACCGGTCTTCACAATGACAAACTCCACCAGGTGCCTAAGCTCCCCGGTATCCTCACTCTCCAAACCGTCACGCCCAATAGCGTCAGAGACCTCAGCCATCGCACCAGCGGCGGCTGAGGTCAATACATCTATCTCCGTAACGGCAGCATTAATACTGTTCATCTCTTTCAATTAAAATAGGTATATAGTAAAAAGGACTAATCGTATAAGGGCCCACATGGCCCGCCAATCAACACATGCTACTAATCAAAGTAGTCATATTGCTGGACCATCTTCTGCACCACCTCCAGCTCCTCAGCCTTGATATAGCGTTTAAGCGTAAGCGGGGTAGTGTGGCCCGTAATCTTCATAATATCGTAAATATCCATCCCCGAAAGATACATCAGCGTGGCACCCGTGCGCCTGGCAGTATGGGTGTGCACCATCTTCCACTTCGGAACAAAATCCACATGCTTCTGGCCTCCCTTCACATACTCCACACGAATCTCATCCTCAAGCTTGGCCATCTTAGCCACCTCCTTTATATAGTCATTCACCTTCTGGTCCGAAAGGTGCGGCACATTGAAATCATACTTCTCAAGAATCTGCAGCAGCTCCGAGGAACAGGGAATATAGACCTTTGCACCCGTCTTTTTCTGCACAATCTCAATCACCTTCTTAGTCTTCTCCACAACAATAGCCTTAGTCTTGCCGGGGTTGTCAGGGTCATCCACATCCTCAATAGTCCTCACATTATACTCCTTGACATTCTTGCTGTCCAGGTTGTTATAATCAGAAACGCGCTGCGCTGTCCAAACGCCAATCAGGAAAATATCTCTGGCCAGCGTATAACCCGGCTGCTCACAGCTAAGGTCCACATCCCGAATGGCATCCAGATCCTCCTTGGTCAGATAAATGGAGTCAGCCTCCACTCTGGTATCCTTGAACCTCTTATCCTTATATATAGCACTGTGATGATACCCTTCGGTCTCCGCCATGGACATGACCGCCTTCAGCCAGCATATATTCTTGCCGATAGTATTAAGTCTGTAGTTATGATTATTGAGGTAGGTCATATAATCATTGTAGAAGTCCATGTTCACATTATCAAAATCATGCTTCTTCTTAAGAGACCCCTCAAAATCCAGAAAATGATTCAGAGCCTGCTTGATGCTGGTAAGAGACCCATGAGTGTACCGGGTTCCCTTAACAGTAACCCGCCTCCCTGATTCCGCATCATCATAAAACTTCTGGAAGTACTTAACCAGAGTCATCTTCTCCGCCTCCAGCTTCATCCGCAGCAGCTCCTCCTTCCTGCGCTGCTCCTCCTCTTTCGCCTCCTTGTAAATGACATCCTCAATCAACTTCTGCACATCCTCACTCTTCAGTGCCTTACCCAAAGCCAGCTGACCCTCCACGCTGTTGCGTATATTCTTCAGCTGCTCAAACAACTTCTCAATCTCAGCGTTTCCCTTGTACTTATCCCAGAAAGTCTTGGAGTTTCTCTTATCCCAAACACGAGGATTGACACTAAGCCCAGTCTTCTTTTTAATGTCAATTTTAGGCTCTTTGTTCTGAACTCTGATAAAAATACCCGCATTTCCGTCCTTAAGGACCGGGCCAATGTAATAAATTGTAGACATAAAAAATGTGTTTTAAATACCTATGGCAAAGATAATACATTATTCCTAACCTCAATGGGACACCTTCCTAAAATCTTCCTAAAACTATGAAATAATCAGGAATAATCAGGAACACCAATTTGTCTCAAAAGTCACATTATCAATAATATAACAATATCACATAATACCCCCTAATATCCCAAATTAGTCTCGTATGCTCCACTGAAAAAGGCTTGCATATACCTGCAAGCCTTTTTCAGTGGAGCATTGACATCCTTTTCATTCATTTCCGGAACATAATAAAACTGCAAAATTGGTTCTTCTTATTTTGAAATTCCTTCCTGAGTCAGAGGAATGAACCGAATTGTCCCATCGGAATTGAAATGCAGATATTCGGCGCATACCCGACGGCGGCAGTCACCTCCGGGAGCTCCGTTCAGGTTGTAGGAGCCGTCGTGGTAGATGTAGTACCATTTGCCCTTGAATTCGATGACGGACGGATGAATGGTAAAACCGTGGTTGGCCGACGTGCTTATAAATCCGCGATATGTCCATGGGCCTTCAATGTTTTCTGCAGTAGAATATGCCATCTGCTCGGGCTGCACGCCCGGGGCATCTGCTGCATAAACCATATAATAGAGCTTTTTGCGCTTGAAGAGCCATGGGCCCTCGCTGAAGTTGCGCATAGGCACCTTCTTCACCTCGCTGTCAAGCTCGATCATGTTGGGCTTAAGCTTGGCCATGTAGCAGTCACCGTTGCCCCATGCTATCCATGGCGTACCGTCGTCATCTATCATGACAGTGGGATCAATGTCGGCATTCGGACGGTGCGAATCAAGCGTCATATCGTCAGTAATGAGCGGAGTGCCGTCCTTACGGGCGGGAACAAACGGACCTGTGGGAAAATCGCTCACTGCAACATCTATGGCATGTTCCCGCTTGGTCTTCCAATCCAGAGTCACATAAAAATAGTACTTGCCCTCCTTCTCGACTACCTGCCCCGCCCATGCACCGTTTGATGTGGCGTACGGGAATGCATCTGACCTGAGCACCGGACCGGCTGCCGTCCAGTTTTTCATGTCCGATGAGTAATAACACAGCCAGTGGGGCATGTTGAACCAGCCGCCGGGAGCAGCACAATCCTCACCAACATAGGCATAGACCTTGTCACCGACAACCATAAACGCCGGATCGGCCGTGAACCTGTCTGTGAAAAGGGGATTCTGTCCCGGGACACGTGGCAGAGGCGAACCGCTGATTTCAAGTCCGCGTATTGCACCCCTTCTGACCTGCAGGGCATTGGGCGCATTGCTCGGGAAACCGTGTCCGATGACCCAGAGCGATGCGTTGTGGCGCAGGGCGTTGCCCGGGTATTTAAGCGTTGCACTTGATCCGTCAACGGTCAGTTCAACAGTTGACATCTCCTTCTTTGTGTCATATTGAGCATGTGCCGTCACCTTATACCACTGGCCGACCTGGACTTCAGGACCGGCACAAAGGCGGTGGGCCTCCTCGTTCCGGTCAATGACCTCGACAAAGAACTGCCTCTGCATATTGTCATATCCAAGTGAAATGTCACCGTGCAGCGAATTTTTGCCAATAAGATGGCTTGCCTTGCCCTCCTTGCAGACAAAGACCTGCTCGGTACCCAATGTGCCGCACATAAGTTCGGCGCCTACTGTCCACTCCTTCTGCATGTCGGCATACGGCAGCGGATGATTGTAGTTTAGTTTGTAATCACTCTCATTGAGCTGCAGTTCAGTCTCCTCGATATTCCAGTCGCTGAGAGTATAGACGGTATTTTGGGCATGTACACCTATGCACAACAGACCGACAATAAACAATGTAAATTTCCTCATACCTGTGAATAATGATTTTCTTCCGGTCAAAGGTACACAAATTTTGCTACCTTTGTCAATATTGAAAATTACTGCCAATATGAACTTCAAGTCTCTTCTTTCCCTGACCCTTTGCCTCATGGCAACCGTCGTTGTTTCTGCACAAAAGGCATCCCCGCAGCCGTCATGGCTCAGTGATGCGGTCGTGTACCAGATCTATCCCTCCTCCTATCAGGATTCCGATGGGAACGGCATAGGTGACATTCCCGGCATAACATCACGCCTGGAATATATCAAATCAGTGGGTGTAAGCTGCATATGGCTCAACCCCATTTTCGTATCGGGCTGGACCGACGGCGGATATGACGTTATTGACTTTTACAAGACCGACCCGCGTTTCGGCACGAATGACGATGTTGTGAAACTTATTGAAAAAGCCCACTCATTAGGTATCAAGGTGATCCTTGACCTCGTCGCCGGCCACTCGTCAATTGATTGCGCATGGTTCAAGCAGGCTGCGGAAGCATCCAACCTGCAATACAGCGACTATTATATCTGGCCTACTTTCATGCCTGAAGGCCGCCAGACATTCGGCAGCATTACATCAAAATTCGTGAAGAGCGACTACCCGCGCGGTCCTTATTATATCAAGAACTTCTTTGACACCCAGCCCGCACTGAATTTCGGCTTTGCCAATCCTGACCCGGAACATCCTTGGGAACAGGCGGTTGACGCTCCGGGTCCGATGGCCATGCGCCGCGAACTCAAAAATATAATGGCCTTTTGGATGGACAAGGGCATTGACGGATTCCGCGTGGATATGGCTGCCAGCCTTGTCAAGAACGACAACGACAGGTCCGCCACCATCAAACTGTGGAAAGAGGAGACCTGGCCAAGTGGTTCCGCGAAAACTACCCTGAGAATCTCCTGATTGCAGAATGGTTCAACCCGTCACAGTCCATTGAAGCCGGATTCCATCTGGATTTCTTCTGCCACGACGGCAAATACAATTACTCCACCCTCTTTTTCAACACCGGTCGGCGCGGCGGCGACGGCGTCTGCTACTTTGACCTCGAGGGCAAGGGCGAGATCAAAACCTGGCTGGAGCTGTATCAGTACCAGTACAACGCCGTCAAGAACAAAGGCTATGTAAGCATGCCCTCAGGCAACCATGACTTCACCCGTCTGGCTGCAGGCCCGCGCAGCACTGAAGACCAGTTGAAAGTAGCCATGACATTCTTCTTCACAATGCCCGGCGTGCCGTTCCTCTTCTACGGCGACGAAATAGGACTCATGCAGAACTTCAACGCTCCTCCCAAAGAGGGTTCAGGCGGACGTTCCGGTTCACGTATCCCCATGCTCTGGGATGATTCAGCCAATGCCGGTTTCTCGACGGCCCCTGAAGACCGGCTGTACCTGCCCCTGACCCCCGACAGCAACCGCCGGACCGTCAAGAGCCAGGAGTCCGATGCATCCTCGCTGCTGAACTACATACGCTCAATAATAGAGTTCCGCCGGGCCAACCCCGTTCTGGGCGCCGACGCCGACTGGAAGCCGGTCAGTAACCCCAACATCCCCTATCCTATGGTGTACGAGCGCTCAAACGGCACTGAGACATGGGTTATCGCCATCAACCCATCATCAAAAAGAGTCACCGGCGAAATCCCTTCATACGGCGTAGAGCCCACCGCCCTGTTCGGCCACTACGACGCCAAGGCATGCAGCTACACAGTCGGCAAACTGACCGACAAACTCACAGTCGCTCCAGTTTCGGCAGTCATTTACAAAGTCCGATAATCAAATTCGTTGATAGTGGAAGTTGATAATTAATGAGACCCGTTGATTTGTACCCGTTTTGCCTGTGAGTCATTCTGCATTCCCGGAGCCGGAAACACACTATCAAGTTTAGTTTTAGCTTATTGGACCCGACCCTAACATCTCACCTTCATCGGTGTACCAGACGGCGAACTGTCCCGGAGTTATGCCGCGCTGCGGTTCATCAAACAGTATGAAGAGTCCGTTTGAACGCTTGATAAGCCATGCCTGCTGCAACGGCTGGCGGTAACGGATCCTTACATGGTAACGTCTAATATCACCTTCCGGCATGGCGAGGTCAGGCCTTATCCAGTGCTCCTCACTTCGCTCTATTTTCAGACAGCTCATTGACAAACCTCTATGGGTATGTCCTTCACCCACATATACAATGTTGGCTAAAGGATCGGTTGCGATTACGAATAGAGAACCGTCATGGCCCCCTATGTTCAGCCCTTGCCTCTGCCCGATGGTAAAGAACTGCGCACCATCATGTTCACCAATTATTTTACCCCAAGGGTTCGCACTCCACCGGGTCTTCTTTGTGCGGTGACGGCCCGAACGATAAGTCTCGGCAATGAATCGGATTGAATCGTATTTCAAAGGTGTTGCCAGCTTTGCAATCCCGCTGTCATCAAGCAGAGCCAGCTTTTCGGGACTATAGCTGTTCGAAACAAGGCTCTCCGTAGATTTATCCTCACTTATATAGCCCGTAACCATCCTGGCCTCTGCGCCGTCTGCGGTGAGCGATGACAAGGTATCGCACATAAAGCGGTAATGGCTGTTTTCCGTGTAGAAGGCATCGAAAACCTCAACAACATTACCCTTGACACTCTTTATCTTCTGTTTCAGGAATTCGGACATATCGACCTTGCCGACAAAGCATATCCCCTGTGAGTCCTTCTTGGCAGCCGATGGCAGACCGGCTTCAACGGCAAGCTCCCTCACCTGAGACTTAAGCAGATGTCCTATCGGGAAGAGTGCGCGCGAAAGCTGCTCCTGACTGAGCTGACAGAGAAAGTAACTCTGGTCCTTGCCCGGGTCACTCCCCTCAAGTATGCGATAGACAGTCTTTCCGGCTGCATCGGTAAACTGCTCCTTGCGGCAGTAATGACCCGTAGCGACCATATCGGCCCCAAGTCTGACAGCCTCGTCCATAAAGGCGTCAAACTTGATTTCGCGGTTGCACAAGACATCGGGATTGGGGGTACGGCCGGCCTCATATTCGCTGAACATATAATCTGCCACACGCCTGCGGTACTCATCGCTCAAATCGACAAAATGGAACGGAATACCTATCTTTTTTGCCACCATCTCAGCCACCATACGGTCCTCCTCCCATTCGCAGTCTCCGTGCAGAGTGCCTTCGGTGTCATGCCAGTTCTGCATAAACATGGCAAAAACATCGTAACCCTGCCGCTTTAGCAGAAGGGCTGCAACACTGGAATCGACACCGCCTGAAAGGCCTATACAAATTTTCATATAGCAAAACGAATCACAACATTCTCAAAAGGGAGATGTTTCAAAAAATCCCAACAAAAAATCTTATTTCATATTTCCGAAAAAGATTTCTTTTTAGAAGAATACAAAGATATGGCTTTTTTTGT
>JGI24709J26583_10002081_pt1 | contig 16707 bp, 14 predicted proteins | sample BioPla2DNA1_FD_26583 | JGI IMG/M metagenome (IMG submission 26583) | reverse complement strand
CTCCTAGCTTTACGATTATTAGATCACTCATGGAGGCTACTCCCCTATACAATCCATTACTGGCTCTTCCGTTGCCAGCTGCTATACCTGCCACATGGGTTGGGTGTCTGAAAAATACCTTCTTTTTTATTGTGTATTGTTTATATGTTAACCTCTCTATTTTAGTCATGTTTTATATACTTTTAACAACTAATTAGGTTGCGTGTTCGAAAAATACAGCTTTAGAATAAAAAAATTATATATTCCAATGAATGTGTATATCTTGTTTACCGTACATATCTTTTTCACCAATCTCGATGTAGTCAATAAAGTTCATTACAATCTCAGTTGTTAGCTCTTTAAAATCCGAATATTTCTTCGCCAAAGTCAGCACATCAGGTTTTTCAACAGAAAGGATTTTCAAACTCTCAATTTCATTTTTTAGATTTACACTTTTAATTTGATGCTGCTCTATGGTTTTATTATAAGTTTCCTTAAGTGATATAAATTCGTCTTCTGTAATAAGCTTTTTCACTTTATCCATATATAGTGATGATAAAGCATCCTTATTATCTTGAATCATCCGATTTATACCACCTAATTCCTTGGTTTTTACCTCGATTGAATCATTTGTATCTGAAATATAGCTAAGTTTTTCCTCTATATATTTCTCATTATCTACATTTAAAACCGAGTCAATTAGCTTATGTATTTCATTTGCAACCATATCTATCAATTGATTCAATCTCACTGAATGTGGAGTGCACAATTTGTTTCTGGTCTTATTCGCCAATTGACAACGCAAATAGCGACTATCTACTGTCTTACTGCCACCTGTTTTAATCAGTGATGAACCACAATCCGGACACTTAACTTTTCCAGCAAGACAATGGGCCTTATGCTTTTTATTTCCTTTACCATCATCTCCACTAACGGTTCGCTTAGATTTTAGCATTCTTTGAACTTGATAGAATGTATTTTTATCGATTATTGCATCATGGTTATCTTCTATCACAACCCACTCATTTTCAGGAGCCTTAATTACTTTCTTACTTTTAAAGCTTACTTTTTTTTCTTTAGCTTGTGTAAGCACGCCTATGTAAGTGGTATTGGTTAAAATATTTCTTATCGTAGTAGTTCCCCATACACCCAAACGAGATGTCGCAGAATTACTATTAGGATTGCGATAATTATATCCTAAACTTTTCTTGTATGCTGTAGGTGTTAGTATTTGTGACTCTGTTAAAATATAGCTTATTCTTTTTATACTGTAGCCCTCAAGATACAAGTCAAAAATCTTTTTAACAACTTTAGCTGTTTCTAAATCGATAATAATTTTATGCCGGTCCGATGGGTCCTTTTTGTAACCGTATGGGGCAAACGCACCGAGAAATTGACCAGCTTCCATTTTCTTTCTAAAAACAGTTTTAATATTTTCAGATAAATCCTCTAAATACCACTCGTTCACTAATCCATTAATCTGCCTAGATTTTTTGTTTCCCTTTACATTAGTATCTACGTTATCAACAACACCAATAAATCTAATTCCCCATTCGAGAAAATAGCCATGAATATATTTCTCTAATATTTCCACCTCTCTGGTGAATCTATTTAGTGCTTTGCAGATAATTACATTAAAATCACCATTCTCAGCATCTCTTAACATCCTATTCCAATCGGGTCTGTCTTGGTCAGCGCCTGAATAGTCATCGTCGCTGTAAACCTTGTAAATCATCATATCATGCTTCATTGCATAATCCATTAAAAGCAATTTTTGATTTTGAATACTCTCACTATCATCTCCTTCATTTAACTTGCCAACGTCTTCTCTTGATAGTCTGCAATATATAGCTGCTTTATCCATTATATCTTGGCCCCTTTCTTGGAAAAGAGGTTAGATATCCACTTACTTATAGTATATCATTTCTCAATTATAAGTAAATAAATCTCTGACCTCTTTTATCATCAATTGATTTTTTTCTTAATTATTTTTACTATAATCCGGATAATTTCCTGTTCTCTCTTTTCTTTATTCTGTTCCTTGTAATGATTATGTACAATTAGCTTATCCATATAATCACAACCCAGTTAATGTTCATTAGATTATATTTGTTTAACAAATTGTTTATTACTCTTCTCATGACAAACACCCTTTCTGCAACATTAGTATTGTTTTTTGTTGCAGAAATAAAATGATAGAAATATACGAGTATGGTTGTGGTTTAATAGAAATACGTGATTCTGCACAATTCCAACCGCATTTATTATGTATCTTTTACTATTTGTCTTGTATTTTATGACGTCTGGATGTCCCCGATTTCTAATCCAGATATGAAATAAAGATTTTATAATTTTTTTTGATTTATGTAGTTAATATTCATAAAAATATGTCATATTAATTGGTTACTGTATTTTATAAGATAAAACAAATTTAGTAGAATTTGTTTTCCAACATCGAAGTCTAGATTGGTAGGTATATATAAAATAAATAATAGATTCTTTATTATGAAAGGGGAAGTCTCAGATTCAGCCATAAATAGATGGCTCAAAAAAGTTGGATAGCAGAAATATAATTGAAAAGGGTGATATGGCGCTATAAAATCATGAAATTTCAGATATGATACTTCTCTTTCTCACATATTAATATTAAGAAGCAAAAAACAATATTTTAAAGCGCTTCTCATCGACCTAACTACAACGGAATAAGTGCTCCTACGCTCTGGTGGGAGCACTTTTTCTACCCTTTTTTATATCTTTCAGAAAACGCGCAAAACAATAAAAGCAAATAATTAATTAAAAGTTATGACATTACGTCTAGCTTATAGCATAGCTATCATGGATGACAATTTGCTCTATCGCTTGTTTTACGGTAATTGCTTTGATAGTATGAATCTTAATAACAATTTATGGAATATCAAAATAAATTTTATGAGTAACTCTATCGACAATATGGGAACTTCATGTTCTTTACAGGACTCAGATGTAGGTAATATCTATACAGAGGGGCTTTTGTTCCTTACCTGACTTTGACTAGATAATTAGGGACTTTGGAACTCTTTACAGAACTCAAATAGATTACATATATTTATATAAATGTCATTTGGACTTCTTTACGGTAATTTCAACTTCTTTTCAGTCATTTGAACTTCTTTACGGTACTTTCAATTTCTTTTCAGTCATTTCAACTTCTTTTCAGTCATTAACACATTGAAATCCATGGCTGCTGGTCTACCTTAATCACACTAAAAGAGCTTCAGTATTTTAAAGATAATAATTTAAATCTAGAGCTTCCAACCACTATACAAGAATTATCCAAGCTTAACAATGAGATGGCACTGATGAGAGACTATCAACAATATGCTCATCGAACTCTATATAATTATGGCTCAAGCTGAAATTCAAATAAAGGAAAACTCCTGATGGAATGGATTCAGGCAAAAAAGATAGATGTGAATGGACTACATCTAGTAACACTAAAGTGTCGGTTGCAGCATACTTAAAAACATGATACTATTGTATTGAGAAACTTAGCATTAAACTAATTGTTTCGTAGCGTTGTAGTCGCTTCGGTACAGCAAGAGGGGCACTCAGGAATATGGGTGTCTTTTTTGTTAAAAACCTTATAGATTATATTAACTAGTCTAACTATCTTGTATTTCTTACAGACCACCTATCATCTGGATAAAACATAATATTATAAAGATTTAGACTGGTTTTTTCGAATTATCCATCAATAATTATGTCTAGAGATAGAATTTCAATATGATTTCTGTTTTATGTAGTCCTTGAAATATAGATTTGATGAAAGCTTTCTTCATGAATCGAAGTACTATAATTAAATTGATTCGATAAAAATACCCGTTTAATAGAACCTTGACTTTTAATGAATCGAAACATATTTCTATCTAATATATAGGCTACGATTCTTTTTTGTATCCTCGAAATACTCTATTATTTCAGCATCTTTTACATACTTATTATAGTAGCCATCGTATTGTTCCTTGGTTATTGAGGTTTTATTATCATCGCCATCATATATTGAGTAGTGGTATATAGGGTCACCATTTTCATCAATGCAATAATAACTATTACTAATGGATCTAACTGTTTTTAAATATCCATTAGTAAATTTAGTCATGATAATAGATGCATCCCTAGCGGGTGTATGGACTAAAGTTTGCTCATCTCCGTTATAGAAAAGTGAAGAATAAAAATCTATCGCATCTACCAATTTTACCTCCTTATCATGGTAATGATAAATAGCAACACACATCCACCCTGGCTCTGTCTCAACAATCACTAATAATTCCTTTATACCGTTTTGATCCAAGTCAATTAATGTAAAATTATATTTACTATACTCATAATCAAAGTCTCCTTTATATATCTTATCTTTCATAAATTGGCTGTAGGCTTTCATTTCATTTACAATAATTACATCATCAGTTCGGTCTAAAACAATTTCAGTAGCAACCTCTTCATCCTTTATATCAAGCTTAGATTCAACTTTATTCACTAACTCCACATTTTCTTCCTCAATAAAATATGAAAATCTTTTAACTGCACCAAAATTGCCTTTTCCATCCTCTGCAACTGCCTTTATTATATTCTCTCCATTATTTAATATGATTTTATCCTTGTATATCTCTGAATAGCCATTAGGATCACTGTCATCAGTTGTATAATATATTCTTGTTCCGTTACTCCTTAATTCAATTGATTGAGTCAGATTATATGTGCCACTTGGCATTGATGTTTCAACAAGCAAATGTTTTTCTAGTGTTATTTCATCTGTCTCATCTGAAATATCCATAACAATCTCTTCCTCAGCAGTTTCCTTATCATTTTCTATATCCACAACTTTACTAAATAAACTGAACTCAATACTCTCTCTAAGTTCTTCTAAGAATTCTAAGAAAAAATCCAAGTTTGTAAAATCATATCCCCGCACAAGCACTTTTTCTGCCAAATCATCATTGTCCATGCTTTGATGAATTTGAGATGCCTTTATGTATAGCTCTTCACATTTATTAATAATTTCTCTACGTTCCTCTATCCGGCTGATTCCCGTCTCTAACCAATTAATAGCTTCTTGGGGCTCATCTAATGCCATATAGGCCTCTGATATACCCAAATAAGCTTGTACATTTCTTGGTTCAATTTCTATAACTTCCTTAAATATATGAATTGCCTCTTCATACTTCATTTCTGATAGATATTTTTCACCTAATACAAGCTTTTGCTGTAGTTTTTGTGGGTTAGCTAAACTACTTACAATTGCTCCAGTAATTATTGAAGCAAGAAGCAATATTATAATTGTTGCTAAAATTATCATCTTTTTAGACTTAAGCACTGATTTCAAGATCATCTCTCCTCTAATCTCATTAGAATCCCTTCAGAATAACCCGAAGCAACTCCCTCTTGGATCTCATATGTAACTAAAACTTGTTTAATTCTAGCATCAAATAGCACCGCGCTTCACTATTTTTTTGTTCTTAATGATATATTTATTTGTTGCTACTGGACTATTCTTAAATCCACTTCTACCAACCAAAATTATTAGTGTTATTGATTTTTAACAGTTGACTCCTTAGTGTAAAGTTTGAATTATTTGGTCAGTTTTATCCATCCGTATGTAATATATTTTTGTATTAAGTGTAAAAAAGAGCTTAGGTCAAACAGTAAATGCTTTTTAATAGGTACCTGCTTTAACATTTGCTATTACTTTAAACAACTGGAATACTTATGCAACCTACACTATTGAAAGTCGTAACTACCTGGTCGTTAGAACGAACTGTAGGAAAATAATTTTTGCATATAATTCTATCTATAGCATTACCCAAGCTAAAGGTTTCACTTACAGATACATCATTTAAATACTCCCCAATGCCTATTGTCTTCGTCCTGGGTCCTATACCGAACTGACGGCCACTTAAATATGCGTTGTTTCTGACCATTTCATCGCTTCCATCTTTACCCCAATGATTAGATCAAAAGCATCTCGTTTGGTATAAGAGTAACTGATATTGGAGTGTTTTTCTGTATACAAAAACACAAATGTTAATATTGCCCATTAATCCAAAAGTAATTTTATGCTAACAATCGACCTGAGTCATTTACAAATCTTAACCTTAATTGTCTTCACCAAATCAAAAATAATTAGTGGAATAAAAACGTAAAGCTTCCCTTACGGTTGTTTTCTATTGTATAAGTTTCTGATATATCAGTGTCAATAGCTATTTACTTCAACATTTGGAAGTAGTGCTCTTATCTTCTCTATATAACTATCATTTTCAGTTAGATCCCACACATCACCATAGCCAGCCACAAAAACCCTTTTAAGATTAGGCAAACTCTTTAATGGTGTTAAATCACAGTCTTCAGGAAGAAATATTACCATTCGCTCAATGCCAAGAGAAGCTAAGGGCGAGATGTCATGGCAATTGTCAGCATAAATTTCCAAAGATGTCAAATTGGTAAGTTCACCTATCCCTGATAGATCTGTGAGATCACCTATTCTCTCTCCTGATTCACTATATGAAACATCAGCAAATAATCCTAGATCAATCAACGTCTTTATTTTTTTAATATGTTGGAAAATTTTATTATCACAGTTTAACTCCAAGATTTTTAGTTTCGATAGCTGAGGCAAAATGCTATAATCAGCCGCCCCAATATCAAATAATGCTAGACGGATCAGCTCCGGCATGGATCGGAAAATGTTTAAATCCACATAAGCAAAGTTCTCAAAAAGAACAGTTTTCAACTTTCTAAGTCCAAGTAATTCATCAGTTGAAGTAAGTTCATCACTACCATGTATAGCTAAACCCGTAAGCTCAATTAACATTGATATAGGTGAGATATCCTTAACATTGTTATAAGAAAGATCTAAATGTTCTAAAGAAACAAGCTTAGAAACCACCGATATATCCGTAATATTATTACTCATAAGGGCAAGTTCTTTAAGTCTCTTCAAGCACTCAATACTATCAGTATTCCAAAGAGCAGAAATTCTAGATTTGTTTGGAAGTTAATAGATAAACGTTCCAGACTTGTAAAATGTTCTAAATCCTCTAAGCTCTGTATGGCTCCGTAATTATGTGTTCCTCCATCTTGTAATGTAAAAGAGTCTTCTGAATGCCACATTAGATACATGTACAAATTGTTATTGATATCACTTTCTTTTGCTATAATATCTCCCCATATTTCAATATTATCTATAAGCTTAACGTCATCGTAGNGAATATCCTCGCCATTTTCCTTCTCGAGATACTTACGGATTAATCTTTCAAATTCGCCATCTTTCNATTTTATAATATAATCATCACGAAATTCTATTTTGCTTGCTTCAATAATGCCAAGTTTTCTTCCAATAACTTCATCGCCCGTTTCTTCATATACACGCTGTAAAATTTCTAAAGACTTATCATACCAACCTTCTGCTACATAGGCTTCGGCTATGGCTATAAAGCCCTCAATTACTTTAGCTTAAACCAACTTTCACGCCATTCATCTCTAGAAAGCATTACAATAAATCGAATGACAAACCGGTTATGGTGACTTTCCAATATTAAGACTTTCTCCCTTGATCCTATTTTTCTTTTATTAATGAAATTATATCATTGGAAAAGCATAGCCTTTTCTCAGATTTGAACAATATAAAAACTTCTCAACTAAAAATCTTCATCTATACGTTTTATTAAAGTCTTTTTATTATATCGAAGTACTATGCTTATAATAATCGAAATAATTACTAATAGCCCTATTGCTATGATTCCTCCATAATAATACATTTCTCCTTGGGTAAAACTCATAATCCTTCCTCCTCAAAGTTCTATACACAGACACTATTCTAGCCAGTTGCCATCTATCAAATCTCGATATATTTGGTCTAAATAATCCATTTCTATATCATTTTTATTGTTATTTTTTTCTTTCTGATATAAGTCTATTGCTTTATCATAATACTCCTTGAATATATTATAATCTCGTTCTTCATTTTCTTTTGATTTTTGAATATCTGTCTCTAAGTACGCCATCCGTTTATATGTATTATAATTTTCCCCATATTGAGTTAGCATATTATCTAGTGTTTTATATGCCTGGTCATAATCTCCAATCATGCGATATAGCATGGATAGATTATTGTATGTCTGATAAGACTCCCATCCCATATCGCGGATAAACCCGAATACCGCTATTGCCTCTTCGAAATAACTATAATCATTCATTGTAGTTCCATATTGCACATATGCTTCCGCTAACCTTTCACTTATCAATATAGTCATATCAGCAGGAAGTTTAGTTCTTGCTTCTTCCAACAGCTCTATATTTCTTAGCTGTGAGTCAGATAACATCTCTCCTGCCTCTGCATAGGTCTTGCTACACATTACATAGGCACGATGAGCAATATAGTCTGATTTGGTACTACTTAGACATTGCATAAAATTAGTAACAGCATCTTCGTATTCTTCATTCACTAGATCAAGCTCGCCTTTTACTAGGTAAATATTATCCTCGGTAATTTTTAGCTCTATTGCCTCTTCTAATATTTTAGCAGCTTCCTCTGTTCTACTTTGCCTAGCGAGACTTATGGCATAATCTCGGTAGTAATCACTATTATCAGAAAAATACTCAATTGCGTCTCGAAAAGCTTTGGATGCATTGCTATAATCCTCTAGTTCAAAATAGCAATTCCCTAAGATGAATTTGATATCACCCAACTTCAATTTCAGAGCATCTTCTTCGTATATTGATAATTTACTGGCAATGTCAGCGATATCGCTTTCTATGTAATCTATACCTTGTTGATATAAGCTTTGATTATACAATGATAATGCCTTATGATAATATGCATCAATCTTATCGGGAAACAAAGAGATAGCATAACTATATACTTCCTCAATGGAAGGGTAATCTTCCATTGAGGACATATATATCATCTGCTCCATATATTCCTCATATAACTCTACCTTCTCCTCTTGAAGAAGTTTCTTCCCATGGTAAATTGATAATATCGAAGACGCGAATAACAAGAGCAACATTATAGCGATGATTTCCTGCTTCAACATAAACCTTTTATATCTTTTATCCAACTTATTCATTTGGTTTAGGGCTTTTAGTAACTTTGAAGCACTATCAAAACGCCTATCAGGCGAATATTTCATAGTCTTTGTTATGATATAGTACAGGCTATCACTTATTTTGTATTTATTATTGTCAAGTATGAGCGGTCCATATAAGGAACAAGAAGGTTTTTTGCCTGTAATAAGATGGTAGAGTGTTGCTCCTAAGCTATAGATATCTGACCGTTCATCTATTCTCGGTCTTTTATTTTTTAAAACATATGACATCTCTTTTTTCTTGGGGTTGTCATGCAGGCTTTTTATGTTATCTTCTTGATAATTATACACCTCTGTGCTATCCGTTATATCATCTGTGTTTTCTATAGAAAACATCTCGGTTTGATCATCAGATAATATCTCGGTCTGGTCATCTTGGAAGAGTTCTGTATCTATATCCTTTATTTCATATGAAATTGTCCTATCAAAGGCTTCAGTAACATCTATTTGGTCTGAATATGTATCATTTTCAATAGATTGTCCTATTGAAGAAGCCTGTTTTTCATTTATTTGTGGAGATTGTGCAGATTTTGATTTTCTAAGGGGTTTTATAGATATAGAACTATTATAATCAGTTATCTTTTGATTTCTTANTCTTTCAGGATATTGCTCGGGAGGAGAATATCCATCGCTAAAACCAATTGGTTGGCTATCCTCATTATCAAATACTGAGGATATATTGAAATCAATCAGACATATATCACCCTTGGGTGTCAGCATTATATTGGCTGGTTTTATATCACCATGAATAATAGGAGGGCTTTGGCTATGTAGATAATTCAAAGCCTCCGTAAGTTGTTTTGCCCATTTGATAATCTGCTTTTGAGAAAATTTCTCTCCCTCATCCAATAATTCCTGAAATGATTTACCAGGAATATAGTCCATAACTGTATATATTTGTCCATCTATATCAAGAAAATCGAATACCTGAGGCAAATATTCATGACGTAGATTCTTTAGTATGTCAGCTTCTGCTCTGCTATTTAGAATATCCTGAACTTCCTCATGAATCTTTTTTATGACTATATGTTTCTTAAGTCTCTTATGATATCCTTTGTATACTGTTCCACCACCGCCAGCACCAATTTCCTCTAAAACTTCATATGTATTAGATATCACATTAAGTTCCAGCATCAACCTTCACCACTCTTCCTAAGTATTCTTAGTTACAGTTATTCTCAAGTTTATTCTACCAAGGCTTAGTACATCTCCTGAACTTATGGGTTTCTCTCCCTCTAAAGGATATCCATTCAGATGGGTTATATTAGTACCTCCTAGATCTGTAACATAAAGCTTTCTTCTCTTTATGAATACCTTGCATTGTCTTGCCGAAATCGTCTTGTCATAGCTGATGGCCAAATCGCAAAGTTCGCTTTTGCGACCAATAACTAAAACATCTGTTACTGTTTTTTCAAATACCCTTCCTCCGTTCTCTCGATCTAATAATCGTAATATAAAGGAAGCTTTTTTTACAGGCTTTCTGGGCTTAATCTGTTTATTCGGTGTCCTCTCTATAACCTTAATTGTCTCTGAATCCTCTATAGTTGGTGGGTCAATCTTTTTTTGTTCTTTTGACTTTGCTTCATTTAACTTTACTTCATTTGGTTTTACTTCATTTGATTTTGCTTCATTTGGAGTCAAGTTTATTTCTGTTTTTTTATACCTTGATTCTGTTGCATTAATAATATCTGTTTTGTTTTCAGAAGCTTTATTCTCTAAGCTTAATTCTGTTTGCTCCCGTTTAAATGACTTCATCATGCACATCTCTGTTTTTTCATGGGATGTATGCAATATATCTTGATCTTTCATCCCAATAATCTCTGTTCTGTCATTGATTATATGGGCCATATCATGATTGTTTGTTCTTATAATCTCCGTATTATAATTTTCTTCTTTATCTAGTTGATTATTTCCCACGAATTCAGTTGCTATATCCAAATCTATATTTGAAACAATTTCTGTTTTATGTGCAGTGGACTCATGTTTCCTTTTTTTCTGTTTGCCTTTATCGAATAGCATGTATATAGTCTCCTCATTTTAATTAATGATTATAAGTCAATAATAATTGCCATATAAAAATCTAATATAGATTTAATATCCGATCTATTAGAATAAGTTTGGCTTCATTGATTTTATATACCATTTGTTCTTTATTTTAACCATATTAACATCTGCATTAATTGATATCTTTTTAGGTATCTCTAGATTAACACTGACTATCGCTGTGTCTTTTTCTATATGTTCCTCAATAATCACAATATCAATATCTGACAAGATGCTTATATCTAAAAAATTTGAAAGTAAGGGCACCACATCTATTAATAGGCTAATTGGTTTATCCAACTTATCGTCTACTGATTGGATTAATGTATTGGCATATTCCTGATTATCAGGAGTAAGGCAGCCAATCATATTGTTTATATCATTATGCTTTATACTTTTTTCAAATGTCTCTATTGTTTTACGTGGGGTGCTTTTATGTATTAATAAATAGGACACTGTAATTCCAGTAATTCCTGTAATAATAATAAATGTTATTAGTGCTATAATTGTTTTTCGTTTTTTTTGCATACTCAGACACCTCTCCTATATCATCTTGGAAACACTTTTGGCATGTTATGTAATATGGATAAACCACTTTAACATATTAAGCTTATTTGTCTATATTCCGCAAACTTACAAGGCTAAATATACCGTAAATCACGGCAAACCCCAGCAGAATTCCCCATACCGTTAAAAGATGTTCCGTACTAAACAAAAAGAATTCTTCCACTTCATGTTCTAGTGTAGGTATCGTACTCTGCAATCGCAAAGGTAGAGTGTTCAAATTCGCAGTAGTTCCATAACCCTCCATGGCCCACCGGCAGTTAACAATATAGGATATCTTTTCAGATACTCCTGATAGCTTAAAAACCAATCCTGAAAATAATATCTGAGGCATTAATAAAATTGGAGCGACGGTCATTGCTTTATCTTCATCCTTAAATAAAGAAGAAACAAATAACCCCATGCCGGTTGCAGAAAAAGACGTTAAAAAGGTGGTAATATATATCTCAATAATAGGATGAAGGAACACTCCTTTGTCAGGAAAACCAACTAATAATGCAAACACACTTACAAGTAACGCAGACTGTATCATACATATTAATCCTAGAACCGCAAACTTTGAACTTAGGTATGCCCCAAGCTTCAATCCTGTAAGATGCTCCCTTTTAAGTATTATACGTTCTTTACAAATTTCTTGTATAGAATTGAGAATTCCAATCCAAAAAGCACAGCAGGATAGAGCAAATAAAATTGATTTTGTCATTTCATATTCTTCAAATTGCTTTCCATCTGCCACAAAAGATATTAGTAACGACAATAGGGGAGCTTGCAATAAGAGTAATAACATACGTTGTCGATCGTTCATTAATAACTTCATATATCTACTTATAAGTATTGCTGTCTGTTTCACAGCTGACACCTTTTTGGCCCTTTTATCCTTTACCATTGATGATTTATTGGCAGTAGGTTTCAGCTCTTCATGGAGTCCAGAGTTCTTATATTTAGTGCACCATTTATCTGTTTCGTCTGATAACATATTATAAATGTCAACAAAATTATCAACCTCGAAAAATTCCAGAGCTTGGTCAGGCGAGCCAAAGAAACAAAGGTTACCCCCTTTTCCAAGGAAAACCACTTTATCGCATAGATGGAGATTTAAGGTATTATGTGTTACCAATATAATTGTTTTACCTGAGGAGGTCATATTCTTAAGGGTTCTCATTAGATTTCTTTCTGTACCTGGATCTAGACCAGATGATGGTTCATCTAAAAAGAATAAATTAGGATCAGAGAGAAGTTCTACTGCAATACTAGCACGCTTCCTCTGCCCACCACTTAAGGACTTGATATATGTATCTTCCTTTCCTGTTAATTCAACCATATCAATAACTTCTTGAACTCGGAGCTTTCGCTCATCTATTGCTGTATCATTAGGCATTCGCAGTTTAGCTGTATATTCAAGCATACTTTGAAGAGAAAGGTTGTCGTATACTATGTCTTGTTGTGGAACATAGCCTATAATGCTTTTAAATACACTATAATTTGCATATAAGTCTTCACCGTTGACAATAACTTGACCTGAAGTAGCCCTATTATATCCACTGATACAATTCATAAATGTTGTTTTACCTGCTCCAGAGCCACCTATGATTGCAACAAACTCACTAGACTTTATACTCAAACTAATATGATTTGAAATATTAAATTTGCTTCCTTTATTCTTAACCGTCTTTACTATGTCAATTGCATCAACCCCAATTCCACCTGTAAAGCAATAGTAAGCTATATGCTTAGAAGTAAAAATCAGTTTGGAATTAGTTATCATAATTAAATCTTTTTCATTTAGCTTATGTTTACCAGATATTACATCACCATTTATACTGACACCATTGGTACTATTATTATCAGTAAGATAAAATTCACCATTTTCATATGTTACTATAGCGTGAATTTTTGATACACTAACATGCTTTAGGCATATATCACATTTCTCATCTCGTCCAATTGTAATTTTGGATTTATCTTTTAGTTCATATATCTTCCAATCCGTTTCAATTTCATTTGTAGTAAATAATAAAGAAACACCCTTTTCCATTGGAGCTTGTATATTATCAATTCGAATAGTATCACCATCATTTAGTAAGTGGCTGCTTATCGCTTTCATATCCTTAAATAGTCCATTGCTGCTATTATTATCATGAATAATGCATGTTTTATTTTTTATAATAAAATACCCATGGTTTCCAGATACTATGCTGGATTTTAAAACAATATCATTTGTTGGATTTCTTCCAAAAGTAATTTTCTCTTTATTATAATCCAACAAATCAATGTGTCTTGGTATATCAGAACCATCGAATATAGTTAATGACATCAAGTCGTATTCCGATGATTTCACTTCATCTTCTCTATAAAACGTTGTCCGCTCATCCATTTTTGTTCTCCTTAGTTTAACCTATTGATCAATTTGTTCATACAGAATCACTGTTATAGACTTTTCCTTTCAATAAATATAGCTTGCATTGTCTAGAGGAAACAGTTCTATCATAGTCTAGAACAATTTCACACATATTAACCCATAGCGAAGCGATAAATATGGTACTCTCTTAACGATGAACACGGATACTGAGCAAACGACATGAACAATGTCCGTGTATTTGGAAGGCACTACAAAGCAAATTTGATCTAATATTGGATTTTTTCATCAGTAGTATAATAAAGTCTTTTAAGCAAACAAAGACCTTATGTTTTTATTTTTTTATGACCTTAATATTAAAATCAACTTTTACTAATTTTGTGGTATTTATGTCACCGGTTTTCCAATCATATAACTCAGTATTTATTGTACTGGATACCGTTGTTTTTCCATTGCTTTTACCTACGATATAGCCCTTTTTGTTAATATATGCAACTTTTTTATTTTTTGTACTATACTTAATATCATCCATCTCTGTATAGACTTTCATTTTACTCCCTACATATATATCTTTATTCATAGTAATAGTGGGTAGTTTATTTTTTAAGGCAATACTCGTCAAGTTATAAGTTTTACCAGTTGTAGATCCTTTTTTAGCTGTTAATAATATTTTATGTTCAACCCAACAGCCTTCGCTTTTTACAAATGCAGAAACATAGACTTTTCCTTTCTTTTTTACTGTGATCACACCTGATTTTGAGACAGTAGCAATTGAAGCATCAGTGGTAAGATAATCTGTGCTGATCTTTAATTTTGAAGCACCATTATTTAAACGATATTTATTTCCAATACTTACGTTTTTTGTGGAGTATATTGCCTTAGTAGAATAAGGATGCTTTACAGATTTCTCATTTATTATAAAAGTATATACAGTATGTTTATCATTCTTTTCATCATAACATGAGAGCTCAAATGCACCTGAAATTTTTCCACTATACCTTTTAGAGTAAACTCTTAAAGTTTCGCCATCATAAGTGAAATCCTCTGATATACCCATTCCTCCCAAATAAGTCATTAAATAAAATGATGAAAATCCTTTTGTCTTTAGTTCAATTTCATAATATTCTGGGTGTTTTTTTGAATCGTAATAGTAAAGACCTAGATCTTTGTCTTTGCTATTACCTGCAGCCACCTTTGAGGCTTTAGAAAATAATAACTGAATACGATAAACAGAGTTTTTACTGTTTGTTATTTCCATCTCGTAACTTCCTGCTATCAACTTAGAAAATGCTTTCTTTGAAATTATTAATCCGAATTCGGTTTTCTCAATGTAACTATCTTTAATTCTTTGACCAGCAATCTTAATAGAAGGAGTCTCTGCATAATCGAGATCAATAAATAAACTTTCCTCGCCATCAAAATCGTAGTTGATTCTAGAATCAAAGTAAAACTCTCCCACATTAAGACCGTCAGATTCTGAACTGATTCCTCCGCTTGCAGAAACCATATGGGATGTTGAATTTATACCTATAAGAAAACACACCACCAAAACAATAAGTCCATAAATATTTTTCATTCTTTTCATTATATTATCCTCCTTTTTTTGAAAAATTTAATCTTTCCTAAAAGCCTCTCATAATGTTAATAATTTGACTTATTACTTGACAACAGCACTAACCCGTGCAAGCGTAATTATGCCTACTTATTATTTATCTATTTTTATTAATAAATCCACTCTTCCAAATCCTAAGACATCACTGTAGGCTCCTTTAATTTCTGGTTGTTGAGATAAGTACTATTTGTTGCTCCAAGATCACTGACATAAACTTTTCCTTTCGATAAATGATAAACGCCCCTTACTTATGATGGGAATTCGTTCAAGATTTTCTGTTTTACCCTCCACATTCTTTCTCCTTTTCTTAGAATTTTGTTTTTACCAATTTCTTATATTCTAATAATATCATTTGAATCAGATTACTTTTTCTATGTTTTGACCTGCAACATTAATCAAAAGATATGTAAAGCTATAGAAGAGTAAAAACTTCATCAGAATCAAGGTCCATCTCTTTTAACACCCATTTTAAATAATTGCTTAACTCATCTTCCATGTCTATAATTTCACTGGAATCTCAAATCCATTCATAGGTTTTTGAGTCCATGTAATTTCTTATAATATCTATACATTGTCTCTGTATTTCTTTGCTTTGGCAATAATTCTTCAAATAGATGGCATTTTCAAAAGCATAGCTAGGATTATTTAAATGTGCATTTTCTACTGCATATATGACAGCACATTCTATTTTATCCTGGGCACATAATGGCTCCATATAAGCATACTTCATTTTATTTAATTGTTCTAAGGTCATATTAAGATGTATCTTCAATGTCTTCACAGCGAGTAATGTTATCATGAATTAACTCGGTATTCCCTAGTTTAATATTCATTGATTTTACTCCTCGATATATTTAAGGAAAGAGTATATTAAATTCAATAACATATTCGAAATCCAACATACTCTTTTCTTAAAGTTGCTTATGTTGTAACTTTTAATTGATTTTAATAAGATGCTTGATTAACATGTTTAATGGAAACGGAAGGTTATCTACAACATCATCAAGAAGCTCCTTTTTAACTGTTTCTTG
>JGI24709J26583_10002075_pt1 | contig 16742 bp, 15 predicted proteins | sample BioPla2DNA1_FD_26583 | JGI IMG/M metagenome (IMG submission 26583) | reverse complement strand
GTACCACATGTGATTATGTCCCAACTCAAAAATAATGTATAATTAATCTCATGTCATTACGTGAGGTGGTTACATTGAGAAAGGTTGAATTAACAATGGAAAAAAATAATATGCAAAAAGGTTCCTCCTTTTAAGAGGAACCTTTCTTTATGCAGTGTAAATTATTTTATTTCTACAGTTGCCCCAACTTCTTTAAACTTAGCTTCAATCTGTGCTGCCTCGTCCTTAGAAACACTTTCTTTAACTGTCTTTGGAGCTCCGTCAACCAAGTCTTTCGCTTCTTTTAATCCAAGACCGGTTACTTCTCTTACAACCTTAATAACCTTGATCTTTTCAGCTCCTACATCCTTTAATACTACTTCAAATTCTGTCTTTTCTTCTGCTGCCGGAGCTGCTGCTGCTCCTGGTGCTGCTGCCGCTGCAACTGCAACCGGTGCTGCTGCTGATACTCCAAATTCTTCTTCTAAAGCCTTAACTAACTCTGATAATTCTAGAACAGATAATCCCTTTACATCTTCAATTAATTTTGTAACTTTTTCACTAGCCATTTTTTATACCTCCATAAAATATAGTTTTTGAATTAACATTTTTGCCTGTCTTTTAGGCATTTGCTGCTTGTTTTTCTGCAATTGCATTAAGCGCAATAACCAAACCTCTTATATTGCCGTTCAAAACATTTACCAAACCAGTTATCGGAGACTTCAAGCTGCCCAAAGCCTTGGCGAGGAGTTCTTCCTTTGAAGGCAATGAAGCAATAGCTTCTATCCCCTTTACATCTAATATCTTCCCTTCAATTACGCCTACCTTCAGTTCGAGTTTCTCATATTTTTTTGCGAACTCAACCATGACCTTTGCAGGAGCTATAATATCCTCATCACTGGAAGCCATTGATGTAGGACCGTTAAAATGCGGTTCCAAATCATTAAGCCCATTTTCATTTGCAGCAAGCTTCGTCAAAGTGTTTTTAACAACCTTATAATCTACACCCGCTTTCCTAAGAGCGGTTCTGAGCTCAGTATCCTGTTCAACAGTAAGTCCTCTATAATCAGCAAACACAATAGATTTAGATGACTTAATCTTTTCGGACAATTCCTTAACTACTTGTTTTTTTCCCTCAAGAATTTTTTCACTTGGCACTACTTTCCACCTCCTTTTAAAGGGTTTGTAAATATATTAAGCTTGGTCATTTCACTTTGTGAAATCCCACTAATTAAAAACCCCTCCAATGCACATAGACATAGAGGGGTTGTTAATAAACCTTATATAAGCATTACCTCGGTAGGATAGCCTTTTGAAAAACAGCCTTTACACTCAATGAAAAGAGAAACCTACTGTCTATGGCAAACAATATTCAATTTACATTGTTTATACTATATCATATTTCTAGTTTTGTAAAGCACTTTGTTAAAAGAAATGAATTCTACTCAGTTACTCTCTGAGGATTCATCTTAATGCCCGGTCCCATTGTTGATGTAACAACTACGCTCTTAAGGTACTGACCCTTTGCAGCAGCAGGTTTAGCCTTGATTATTGCTCCAATTAAGACACGGAAGTTGTCAGAGAGCTTTTCTGTCCCAAAGGAAACCTTTCCTATAGGACAATGGATAATGTTTGTTTTATCCAGCCTGTATTCAATCTTACCTGCTTTAATATCCTTAATTGCCTTTGCAACATCCATTGTTACCGTACCTGCTTTAGGATTCGGCATCAATCCTTTTGGACCTAAAATTTTACCAAGCCTACCTACAACACCCATCATGTCTGGAGTAGCTACAACCACATCAAATTCAAACCAGTTTTCGTTCTGAATTTTAGCTACCAAATCTTCAGCACCTACATAATCTGCACCGTTCTGTTCAGCCTCCGTTGCCTTTTCACCCTTAGCAAATACAAGAACCCTTGCAGTCTTTCCAGTTCCATGAGGCAAAACAACAGCACCCCTGACCTGCTGATCAGCATGTCTTGAGTCTACTCCCAGCCTAATGTGTGCTTCAACAGTTTCATCAAATTTGGCTTTTGCTGTCTTCTGCACAAGCTCCAATGCTTCAGTAGGATCATACAGTTTCAATCTATCAACAAGCTTAGCACTTTCTTTATACTTCTTACCTCTTTTCATCTATTTCACTCTCCTTGTGGTAATAATTTTCGGAAACCATGTTTCCTCCCACCTTATTTTAAAACTTCACTCTATTTAGTCTTCAACTACTACACCCATGCTTCTTGCGGTACCTGCCACCATGCGCATGGCAGCCTCCACACTCGCTGCATTAAGATCAGGCATTTTCATTTCTGCTATTTTCCTTAAATCTTCCTTGGAAATTTTGGACACCTTGTCCCTGTTTGGAACACCGGAACCCTTTTCAATCTTGCATGCCTTCTTAATAAGTATTGAAGCTGGCGGAGTCTTTGTAATAAACGAAAAAGATCTGTCTGCATAAACAGTAATAACAACAGGAATTACGAGTCCAGCATTCTTTGCAGTCCTCTCGTTAAACTCTTTACAAAAACCCATAATGTTTACGCCATGCTGTCCTAAAGCTGGTCCAACCGGTGGAGCCGGAGTTGCTTTCCCCGCAGGAATTTGAAGTTTTATATAGCCAGCAATTTTCTTAGCCATACTATCCACCTCCCAATTTTTTTCTAAAAAAACTCTGATTTTACTTTATTTATGATTAATATTATAATGTTCATTAAATTAAAACAAACTTTAAATCTTCTGTATCTGCAATAACTCCAATTCAACAGGAGTATCTCTTCCAAACATAGATACCGATACACGTACCTTTTTCTTTTCAAGATTAATCTCTTCAACTATTCCAATAAAGCTTTCCAGAGGACCAGACACTACCCTTACATTATCTCCAACTTCATAATCCAGCACAGGGGCAAATTCTTCCACTCCCATTGTCCTCACTTCATCATCGGATAAAGGCACAGGCTTAGAACCCGGTCCCACAAAACCGGTTACGCCTCTTGTGTTCCTCACAACATACCAAGATTCATCCGTCATAATCATCTTAACGAGAACATACCCGGGGAATACCTTTTTTAGTGTTGCTTTCTTCTTCCCGTCCTTAATCTCAATCTGTTCCTCCATTGGTACAACAATGTCCAAAATGTAATCTTGCATACCCCTGTTCTCAACGATTTTTTCAAGGTTTGCCTTCACTTTATTTTCATATCCGGAATAAGTATGAACAACATACCATTTAGCATCTTCAGCTATTTCATTACTTAGCATAAAGCCCCTAGTCCTCCTTTGATCTATGCGATGACTGCCTACAGTGCCTGCCACCTAACTTATCATCCCAACAATAATTTGTAGGCATACACTGCTTTATGCATTATTATTTATAAACCAATCGGGTTAGTTGACCAAACCCTAAGTCCAGCAACCATATAACCACACCTACAAACACACACATAGCCAATACCACAATGGTGTTGTTGATAAGCTGTGGTCTGCTAGGCCAGATCACCTTTTTCAGTTCACTGCTTATTTCCCTAAAAAATTTTATTATACTTCCTTTTACTTTTGTCAATTTAGAGACTTTAACTTCTAGAGCCATACAAACACATCTCCATTATCAAATATTTTTATTTTGCCATCACAACAAAGCAATCATTCATCATATGAAACTATTTGGTTTCTTTATGAGCAGTATGTTTGCGGCAAAATCTGCAATATTTCCTCATTTCAAGTCTGTCTGGATCATTCTTTTTGTTTTTCATTGAGTTATAATTTCTCTGCTTGCATTCGCCACAAGCCAACGTGATTTTAACTCTCAACTTTCACACCTCCATGGGTTGTATAGAAATATATTTTATTTACATTATTTCAAGCTGTGAAAAATTAACTATTTCGGCATAAAAAAAAAGACATACACAGCGAAACAATCAATAATTTAACATAAACATCACCCAAAGTCAATAGATTTATGCTTTTTTCTTTAAAAAACTTTGTTTTACTCCTCAATCAATTCATTTATCGGTGCACCCGGTGGAACTATCGGAAATACCTTTTCATCTTTATCTATTTCAAAATTAATTACAATAGGAGTGTCAGTTGAAGCCAATGCCCTTTCTATAGCCGGATTCACTTCCTCCTTTTGGGTCACGTTTATACCGATCGCCCCATAAGCTTCAGCCAGTGCAACAAAATCCGTAGCCCTGTCCAAAGTTGTTGAGGAATACCTTCCGTCATAGAATAACTCCTGCCACTGTCTTACCATTCCAAGAGCATGGTTATTGAATATTGCAATTATTACCGGAAGCTTATACTCCACCGCCGTCGCCAGCTCATTGCAGTTCATCCTAAAGCTTCCATCGCCCGCAATATTTATCACTTTCTTTTTGGGTTTTCCAATCTGAGCACCAATACATGCCCCCAGTCCATACCCCATCGTTCCCAATCCCCCGGAGGATAGGAACTGCCTTGGAGAAGTGTACTTATAGAACTGGGCAGCCCACATTTGATGTTGTCCCACCTCGGTGGTTATAATTGCATTGCCCTTGGTAAGCTCGTACATTCTCTCAATTATATAATGAGGATGTAATCTATCATCCCGCGAATACTTTAAGGGATACAATTCCTTCCACTCATCAATTTTTTTATTCCAATCATTGTACTCCTTATCTTCCATACTGGCAATAATTTGCTTTAATATCTTTTTAATATTTCCCACAAGGGGATAATCTACCACAACATTTTTGCCTATTTCCGCAGGATCAATATCTATATGCATTATTTTTGCCTTAGGTGCAAACCTTTGCACATTGCTAATTACCCTATCGCTGAACCTAGCACCCACCGCAATGAAAAGATCCGATTCAGATACAGCGGTATTGGAAGCTCTTGTTCCATGCATCCCCAGCATACCCATAAAAAGATTACTGGTTCCGGGAAAAGTACCCATACCCATCAAAGTAGTCGTTACAGGAATTTTCCCCTTCGTCGCAAACTCAAAAAGCTCTTTGTCGGCACCGGCTATGGACACACCTCCACCAGATAATATAACCGGCTTCTTAGCACCGTTAATAGCCTTTATTGCTTCATCAATATCCTTATTATCTACTCCTATAGGGATGCTTGCAGACCTTTTAGGAGGCTTTGGCTCATATTCCGCCTGTGCCGCAGTTACATCCTTGCATATATCAATCAGAACAGGACCGGGTCTTCCTTCCTTCGCTATATAAAAGGCCTTTCGTACAATATCCGCAAGCTTTTCAACATCCTTTACTATAAAATTATGCTTGGTTATAGGCATAGTTATTCCGGTTATATCAACCTCTTGGAAAGAATCCTTGCCTAAAAGAGTTGTTGCCACCTGACCTGTGATTGCAACCATCGGAACTGAATCCATGTACGCGGTTGCTATCCCGGTAACTAAATTTGTCGCTCCAGGACCTGAAGTGGCAATGCACACACCCACTTTCCCCGTTGCTCTCGCGTAACCGTCTGCCGCATGAGAAGCCCCCTGCTCATGGGACGTCAGTATATGACGTATTTCATCTTTAGCCTTATACAGTGCGTCATATATATTCAATACTGCTCCCCCAGGGAAACCGAAAATTGTATCAACTCCCTGCTCTTTAAGGCATTCTATCAATATTTGTGAACCCGTTAACTTCATTTGCATTACCTCCCCAATTATTACTCAAACAGGTATCAACCAAACGTCAGTGCATCACACAGCTAAATCCTATCTCCAACAGGATTTGATTCCTACTGAAAATATTAAAAGGAACTCCACCCTTAATATTAAAAGGAACTTCATCCTTAAAAATCAGAGTGGTGTAATTGGGCTCAACCCTTAAAAACCGCTCCGGTACTTGCAGAAGTTACAAGTTTTGCATACCTTCCAAGATAGCCTTTCTTTATTCTTGGCTCTGGAGCCTTCCATTCCTTCAATCTTTCGGCCACCTCTTCGTCGGATATCTCCACATTTAGCTTGCCGTTTGGTATATCTATATTAATTATGTCTCCTTCTTTTACAATTGCTATGTTACCACCTTCCATTGCCTCAGGAGAAACATGTCCTATGGAAGCTCCCCTAGTGGCACCGGAAAAACGTCCGTCGGTAATAAGGGCAACATGCTTGTCAAGACCCATTCCCGCTATCGCAGAAGTAGGGGAAAGCATCTCTCTCATACCCGGACCACCCTTTGGACCCTCATACCGGATTATTACCACATCTCCTTTACTTATTATACCACTATAAATCGCATTTATAGCCTCATCCTCGGAGTCAAACACCCTTGCCGGTCCGCTGTGAACAAGCATTTCCGGTGCAACGGCAGAACGCTTTACAACAGCACCATCCGGTGCAAGATTACCCCTTAGAACCGCTATACCTCCAGTTGTACTGTGGGGATTATCAATGTTTCTTATAACCTCGCTGTCCTTAACCTCAGCTTTTTCAATGTTCTCTCCCACTGTCTTCCCGGTAGCAGTCATCAAGTCTAAATGCAGAAGGTTTTTCTTTGACAGTTCCTTCATAACAGCCTGAACCCCTCCAGCCGCATACAAATCCTGGACATGGTGCTGCCCCGCTGGAGCCAGCTTGCAAAGGTTGGGTACCCTGCCGCTTATTTCGTTAACTATGTCAAGGTTTACTTCAATTCCTACCTCATGGGCAATTGCTGGAAGATGAAGAATTGAGTTTGTCGAACACCCCAAGGCCATATCAACAGTCAAAGCATTCTCAAAAGCCTTTGATGTCAAAATATCCGAGGGTTTAATATCCTTCTCAACCAATTCCATTACCTTCATGCCAGCTTTCTTTGCCAAACGTATCCTCTCGGCATAAACGGCAGGAATCGTTCCATTACCCGGCAGACCAAGTCCCAAAACCTCCGTAAGACAGTTCATCGAATTGGCAGTGAACATTCCGGAGCAGGAACCGCAGCCTGGGCAGGCATAGTCTTCATACTCACAAACTTCTTCTTCGGTCATTTTCCCCGCCTTATATGCCCCCACAGCCTCAAAAACACTGTTCAAATCAAGGCTTTTGCCGTTGCGTTGAATTGAAAGCATGGGACCTCCGCTTACCACCACCGATGGAACATTAATCCTTGCAGCCGCCATCAGCATACCCGGTACTATTTTATCGCAATTGGGTATAAATACCATGCCGTCAAAACTATGGGCTAATCCCATAGCTTCGCAAGAATCGGCAATAAGCTCTCTTGTTGCTAAAGAGTACTTCATGCCCTCATGTCCCATAGCTATGCCATCGCACACACCAATTGCCCCAAACTCAACAGGAGTTCCGCCTGCCATCCTTATGCCCGCCTTTACCGCTTCGGCAATCTTGTCCAAATGTATATGTCCTGGAACTATCTCATTTTTAGAATTAACAACTCCGATAAGGGGGCTTTCGATTTCTTCGTCCGTATATCCCATAGCCTTAAACAGTGCCCTGTGAGGAGCCCTCTCTACACCTTTTTTTACTATATCACTTCTCATATAACATTCCCCTCTTTCCAATGTATCAATTTTCCAATGTGTCAATGTTAATAACTTTGTATTTCCCGAAAAAGTACCTTTGCAAAAATTATTGCAATTCATGTACCTATATTATAATAATAGCCGGGTTTGCCCGGCTATTTATTGTTTTTGCTTATTAATTATTTTACTACTATAGAGCTTGAATTGTCCAGTGATTTTAAAAAAAAGCATGAATCGTTAAATTATTTCATCAGAAAATGCAATTTTCGTTAATCGGTGATAGTCGAATAAAAAACGAAATATAGAGGATCAAGCAATTATTACAACTCACACAGTTATAGAAACTATGATGTCACTCAATGCAGTTACTTCACACTATTCTACTTCACAACACTTATTGCATAATAAAAACACAAGTAAAAACCTGTGTTTTAACATTACCAAAATATATTTAATCAAATAACCTCAAACAAGTATCATGACTAAAAAATCATATACAATAATGTGAGTTCTGCTCGATCCCACGGAGTATTTACAGGCTCTAGACTTGCGGAACTTAAGTTTCTGGAACGCTTTCCTTCACATTTTTAGCGCATCTCACTAATATGCACTCATGGATAATTGACTATACTATGACATTCTTCGGGAACATCCAATCCAATATGAAATTGTTCTGATAAAAAATACCCGCTAAGACTGAGTTTTCAACTGCATCAAAAAATCCTTGAAACTGAGGCAGGGTGTTAAACATCATCATTATTGCAAAAGCAGCATAAACTGCGAGCACACCCTCAAGGGCTCCCAATGCAAATCCTCCTATTTTATCCGCCTGCTTTATAACCGGAAGATCGGTAACACCTTTTATCATATTCTCGACAATAAACAAACCTATCTTAATCAGAGCAAACAAAACAATGAGGCTTATAATATTAATAATAACTTGAGCCAAAATACCGCTTATTGAATCCACAACGCCAGATACATTAACAAGCTCTGATATATCCGGTATACTTTTAACTATGCTGTTTCCAACCATGTCCTTAACAAAGCCGGGCAGATTAAGTCCTTCAATCACCGACTTGGCTGTAACCTTTGTGCCTTCATTTAAACCGGGCATCGCAGCTTGCTGCTGAAGCATGAGCCTTTCAAAAATTGCCGCCTTAATCCCGGTAAACAATTTTGTTCCGGATAAGACCTTTGCAACCACAGGATAGAGTTTAATGGCTAAAATTGCAGATATAAAAAACGATGCAAACTTGAAAAGGGAATAAACAAGACCCTTTTTAAGCCCAATAACCCCTAAGCCTACAATAACCGCTATCACTACAATATCAATCCAGTTCATATTTACCCCCTTGTTTTTACTACTTCAATTTTAATACTACAACACCATCCCTTGTAACCGCCAAAGCCTCCCTGTCGTTAAAAAACTGTATACTCTTAATATCCATCTCAAAGTTGACACTTCCCCTTAGCTGACCTGCTACGTCTATAAAATAAATGTTTCTACCGGTATTAACCGCAATAAAGCTTTCACCACAAGAAATATTAACAATATCCTGACTTAGCTTAAAATTTGCAACCTTCCTTCCTTTTCCATCAACAATCAACACATTGGATTTATCCGAATTAAGGATCCCGATATTTTCTCCACTGCTAAATGCAAACACAGCATACTTGTTCTTCATTACATTTGAGCTCATGACTTTACCGCTAATCGTCTCACTCCACTTAATCTCCAGATCCTTTTCCAACAAGAAAATCTCTGAATCACCTGCTGCTGCTATAGTATCATCCTTTAAAAACCATATAGAAGCCAGAATGGTGTTTTCAAATTTTTTCCCTTTAATATCCCCCCCGGAAATTGTATATAAATCCAATCCCGTATTGGAATTTACGCCGGAATAATCGATGGAATTTATAAACACATTTTTTGTATCCGGTGACACTCCCGCTGAAAGCACAAAGGACTCAGCCTTTATTTTTGTAAACAGGAATGCTCCCTCCCGGTTGTACACCGAAACTGCGGATTTGTTTCGATCACTTTTATGCACAACCGTTACATATCCGCTGCTATTTATATCGGCACTTAATATGCTATATTCCAGCCTGTCTTCCCAAATTTTCTCCTTGCCACTAAAAACGTAAACATCCTTGGTCTCCAGATCCGATACAAAAAGATATTTTCCGGAAGATTTAACATAGGGCTTATTAAGAACCACCGGAAAAAGCCACTTTTCTTCACCGTTTTTATCAAAATACTCTATCCCTGACTTCGTACATCTGACAATAAAATCCTTGTGAACAACAAATTCCTGCTGCACATTAGTCCCATATTTTATCTCTTTACACTCAACCTCATAACTGTCTTTCTCACCGATAAAAAAACCATTTTCTATCACATCTTTAAGGCTTATTTCTTTTATGTCTATACCTTTACTGTTAAGATAAGCAACTGCAGCCGCACATAAAACTGTGACAAGGAGTACAAAAAAAAGAAGTATACTCATCCTACTCGTTGGTTTTTGGGCATTTGACCTGTTCTCAGGGTTATCCACCTTATCCTCACTCCATGCTTTTCTTTTGTTAAATCCATTAAAAAACTCGAACTCTTTTCTATAGACATTGTACCATAAACAGTGTTTTTTCATCAATTATTGTTTTGTATCATTTATTTAAACTGACGAGTTCTCTTCTATGAATACATGATTTCTATGATTTTTTGCAGAATTCAACATATTTATACCCTGCAACAAAATTGCAAATACCATAAACATCCCCACATATCCAAACACCGGATATACCAATGAAATAAGCTTTGAAAAACCCATATTTGAAAAGGGAATTGTAAATCCGCATATAACTGGTATTATTATTTTTTTACTCCCTTTAACCTTTGTACTTATTCTCTCTATAAAACCATAGCCGGAAGTAACTGCAGAAATGAACATTGCCATAAGCATTAGAATTGTATAAAACTCTCCCACTATAGAATTATATCTATCAATGATACTTAAAACGGGCATATCTTGGGATGCTATATTGGGGTAAAAAATATGCAAAACAATATTTAAAATTACAGCCATAAAGCAGAGCATAACTCCACCGAGTATTCCTCCCGCTGCCGCTACCCTTTTGCTTTTCAGGTGTGGAAGCAAACTGCACATCACTACAACGGCACATATGCTGTTATAGCTTACATAAAGAATCGAGGAGACAAACCAATTATGTGTTATTGTTCCAAATACCGAATCCATGTTAAAAACAGACATATCTTTACTTACTATAATATAAAATCCGACACCTATAATTCCTAGTACTAAAACTGGTGTTATAAACGAACTTAAAACAATTATCCCCTTAATGTCAGTAAGGAAAGATATCATACACAGAATGGCTATAAGCAAGACAGCATATTGATAAGGCATACCTGTTTTGTCAGATATTATACTCCCTGCACCGGCAACCATAATGCATAAAACCGAGCCCATAAAAAGCGATACCGTTATTTCCATAATCCAACCTATAACCCAACCCACAGTAGGAAACAAAAACTCTTCGTAATTTCTTATTCTTTCAGTATACACTTTAACAATTACTATATATCCAATAACTGCAAACAAAACTCCCGCCAATAGGATGCCAAAAAACCCACCTTCATAGTACACAGAAAAAAACTGCATGATTTCCTGCCCCGAAGCAAAGCCTGCACCAATTATTGTTGCCATATATATACTCGCTACCTTGAATATGTCTTTTGCTTCTTTAAACAAAACAACAACTCCTAACATAGAATTATATCTAATTAATTCTATGTTGGAGTTGTCTGGCAAATTACAAACATTTTAACCGGCTCTACGCCTAGCTTCACAATATTCCTTCCATATTTTTCTTCACTTATATAATACGCATCCTATATAAACCTTGCATTTACTCTTGTGTGTCAGTTGCCTGATCCTCTGAATCCAGTAGTTGAATAAGTTGCTGATAAGACTTCCTTGGTCCCTCTTCCTCGTCAAAAGCACTTTTATTTACTATAATTCCTGTATACTGGTCATCCTTCATTGCATAATAGGTGTCAGCATCCCTTGGTATGAAATCAACCTTCACCGTGTCCGGTGCTTTGTTCAGTTTATAGGTGATACTGATTTCAGGTTCTCCCTCAACAACAGCATTCGGATCTATATCACTGGCTGTTATGCTAATAAGCGATTGGTAATACTTTTTAAATTTAGATTTACCCTCCTCACCCTTTTCACTAACATCTCTGCCATTGACATAAAAATTCTCTTTTGACTCTTCCTCGTCCTTTTGACCATCCTCACCTTCACTGCTTGCCTCTTCAATTTTCTCGATTTTGAGGTTAATTGTTTCTCCATCTATCTTGACTTCAATATCGGTCACATCGAAGATATAGGGAGTATATATGAAACCGTCTATTATTTCAACCGTAGTTATATCCAGAAAACCGAGGGTGCTCGGATTTATGACAAACACCTCATTCGTGCCTTCAAACATTCCGTAGACCTCTTTATAATTCTCCTTAACATCTCCTAAAATGAGGGTTACTTTCTGGTTTCCGGCAGCAGCCTTTATAACATATGAAGGTTCATCAAGACCATATTTGCTCAGATCCTTTGCATCCTCCTCAATATAGTCTGTTATTTCCGCCCTAACAAATGACGTTAGAGCAGTATTTAACCTGATCATATCAACGCCGGATTCAATTGGCTCTGTTATATTCCATCCGCTGTCTGAAATCTTGATTGCATTAAAGGTTACCTTACCGTCTTTAGTTAATGCCAACTCAGTTACATCCGAGGAAAGCACATCCAATACATACTTATTACGAAGATCTGTCTTTCTTGATTTCAGTATTTCACCGGCATAGAGAGCAATTGTATAAACAGTGTTTTCCCCCTTTTTCTTGATATAGTACGCTTGCTTTGTTGCTGTTAAATTACCCACCTCAACTTCTGCAGTCTCACCCTCCGATGTCTTCACCGATATCAAGACCGGTTTATCCAAACCAAACATCCCAAGATCTTTAGGATTCTCGTCCACTATTTTATAGGCATAGAGATCACAAACATTTGAAGCTATACTGTCAAGACGATACGTATCAATAACAAAATTCCCACCGGAAACCATAGCCCATTGATCCTCATTCTTCTTAAACACAAATTTCCCATCGCTGTTTTCAATTGTCATCTCTACTACTTTTTCGTTATCCATTTTTATAACTTCGATTCTCAAATCAACTTCTTCCTCAGTGTCTACCAGAGGCTTCACAATAAAGTATGCACCTATTAAAGCAACCAGTACAACTACAAGAATAACAATATTCCTGTATAATTTCATAGATGCCTCCTCCTTAACCAGATAATAATACCTGCTGCAACAATTAGAATCGGAAATGCAATAACAGTTACAATTACAATTAGATTTGCATTAAGTCCTGTAAGAATAACCGAATCTAAATTAGCACTTTTAGGAAGAACAAACACGTCATTTGTCTTATCATACATCCAATCGACAGTACGGGCCATAAGCATTAAAGTACTGTATGAATTAGGGTAATAGTGGGATATAGCACCATCAGTAGCAAAATAAGCATTTCCAAACACTGCTACCTTTGTGGTTTTTATGCTTTCGTATTGTGCAATAAGAGCTACGTCTACAGGTCCTCTGACTTCCTCAGTTTCTCCCCCTCCATAGGGTTCTCCAACAGCAACATCACTGGTAGTCAGAAGAGGAGTAACGGTTAGAGGCTCTTTGTCATTGAGAAGCCTTTTAAAGCTTGTAGATGACGGCATTATTACAACATATTGTCTCAAATCCTGCCCATCGGTAACAGCACATGCACCAACCGTTGGAATTATATCGTAAGGTCTGTTTGCCACATGCATCTGTGGATGGTTTTCTTTTACTCTGTCATAATTTATTGCAATAGTATATTCTTCAAGAAGACTATCGAAATTTTTATATTTTTCCGTTGAATCTATTGGATCAAACAAGAACACGGCATTTCCACCGTTTTTAAGGTATTCGCTTACCATATTTTTCTCATCTTGGGACAAATCCTTGTTGGGTGCTGCAAAAAACAAAATCGTAGCATCCTCAGGAATCTTATCTGCAATTGTAAGATTAATTTTCTTTACAACAAAATTGTTGTTTTCAAAGGAACTCTTAATGATTGTATATTCGGAATCAAGCTTTCTTGAAGTGTTTGAATCCACAAAGTATATCGTCGGTGTTATATCACTGGTAACATACTTAATGGCTCCCGTCACCGCCTGTTCACCATAGAACATCATCAAGCCGTAGTTGTCTGATTGGAAGATATCATACAAAGTAATCTTCTTAGTCTTAGAACCACATTTTACAACAATATCATACTCACTAAGTGTAAGCACTCCGGACTCATCTAATTTAGTCACCGCATTTGGATTCTTGTCCGGGTCTATAAAGCTTACCTTCACCTTTTCAAATTTATCATAGTTTTCTAAAAACTGAACCAAAATAAATCCTACCTCTTCGGATCTTACGTGTTCTTTGTCGCTAAGCATTACTATTTCCACTTCTTTTTGAAGATTATTAAGAATAACTTCGGTCTGTTCTCCAATTGAATAGAGCTTGTTCTCAGTCATATCCCAATTAAAATCTACAGTTGCTGACAAAACATTAATAAATATAGTAATGCCTATTACAAGAACAGCCATTATAAGGAATAATAGACTGTATTTCATATTCTTCATCATTTATCACCCCTGACTCCATCGCCTTTTTTCTATAATAAGAATTATCAATGCAAGGAACATCCCTGCTATACTTAAGAAAAACACAACATCCTGCAAACTTATTACACCTTGGACAAACTCCTTGTAGTGTTCATACACTGAAATCGAATTTAAAACCTTTCTAATAAAGCCCGTTGTAAAATGTTTGACTTGATCCATGATTAAAAGAACAAACAGGCTTATACATCCCAATACTGCAGCAATTATTTGACTTTCGGTAATAGAAGACGTGAATAACCCAAAGGCCACAAATACCATACCTAAAAGTATAAATCCTATATAACCTGATACTGCGATAGATACAAATAAATGACCCTTTATTGAGATTATCGCAGGAAAAATCAGACTACATGCAGTCATTGTCAAAAACACCGTTAATGCTGCAAGATATTTGCCTATTACTATTTGAGGAACACTAACTGGGGAGGTCATCAATAAAACCTCTGTTCCAGCTCTTCTTTCTTCTGCAAAGGTTCTCATAGTCAATATAGGAATCAACATAACAAGAAAGAAACTTGCAAAATATAGTTGTCCCCCAAAAACAAACCTTGAAATACCACTTACTGACATAACCTGACTTAAAAAATTTAATGCAAACACTAAAACAAATATACCCGACAGAACATATGCCAGCGGAGAGTAAAAATAGGTACGCAACTCCCTTTTATAAATGGATAGCATAAATTATTCGACCTCCTTCTCTTCTTCAGGAGCACTCTCATTGGATGCTTCCGCCGAAGCCTTCTCTTCCTCAGATCCCTTAGAAGCATCTTCCTTCAGACTTTCATCATTCAAATTTATATTTTTTGTTGTAAGCTCCCGGAATACTTCCTCAAGATCCATTTCTTCAGTCCTGAATTCCATTATTGGATAACCTAGTTTTGCAAATTCAAAGAATATAGTTTTTCTGACATCAATATCTTTGTCGGAGTCCACTACGTAATCAAAGATATCGTCCTCTTTCTTTTTAAGAACCTCAACACGCTTTACACCATATATGCCTTTAAGAGCATCCAACACAGAACCTTTAGGCCCTGCTACTGTAATTACCATCCTTGCTGAAGTCGAAATGCTTCTGGAAAGATTTTCCGGCGTATCTACAGCCACAATCTTACCCTTGTCTATTATAACAACGCGTTCACAGACAGCTTTTACTTCCTGCATAATATGGGTACTTAATATTATTGTATGTTCCTTTCCGAGATCCTTAATAACATTCCTGACTTCAAGAATCTGATTTGGGTCAAGACCTACGGTAGGCTCGTCCAGTATTAACACCTCGGGATTACCTATAAGGGCTTGAGCTACTCCCACCCTCTGTTTATAACCTTTAGATAGGTTTTTAATAAGCCTTTTTCTCACGTCAGCAATTCTCAATAGTTCTACAATGTCCGATATCTGCTTCTTCCTTTCACTTTTATCCACTTTTTTTAACTGACTTACAAAGTTCAGATATTCGTCTACGGTCATATCCATGTAAAGCGGCGGATTCTCCGGCAAATAGCCAATGCGTTTCTTAACTTCATTCGGTTCCTGAGCTATGTCAAATCCTGATACCTTTACAGTCCCTTCAGTCGAAGGCAAGTATCCGGTTATTATGTTCATAGTAGTAGATTTACCTGCTCCGTTTGGACCCAGAAAACCAAGGATTTCTCCCTTTTCAACCGTGAAATTAAGGTTGTCAACAGCTACTATTTGACCATATCGTTTGGTCAAATTCTGTATTTCAATCATCTGGTTTCTCCCCTCCTATTTATTTTTGTTGTAAAAATAAAAGCACACAATTCCATTATCCTAAATTAATTTTAATAAATTGTGAACAATTTGTAACTATTCGAATAATATTTTGTTAAGCTAAAGCCAGTAAATAAATACTTTATGCAGATTAAAAGCGGCGTGTGAAGACAAAGGTTGCTTTGTAACAGCTGATTCCATTGCTAATACAACTATTTTTGCAGAATTTTAAACTTCCGTTATTTATACCGACTTGCATATTATATAGTTTTTTTGACCTCTTTTCAAGTTGTATTTAATTTGCCATATACGGGCAAAACAAAAACAGCCAATCAGAATGGGATGTTTAACTTTGGCATCGCTTAAATGTATGCTGCTGCACTATGTACTGTGCTCCTGTTATACTTTGTACTGTGCTCCTGTTATACTTTTAAACTTTTGCGGATTGAAAAATGGAAAAGTTTGATGGGTATCAAACAAGCGAGAAGCAAATACTAAGTAAAATTCAAGGACTAACGTCTCATAAACTTAGTGGCATAAAAATAGATATATTGTAATTATTACTCCCCCACCTACAAAATCCAGTACACCTAAAGGTGCTTTCTTCTGCTATATTTCTTACATAATTGATATCATATTACAATGATGCCAACAACATCTTGCTCTATAACGCTGTTTTAGCAGAGAACAGGTTTTTCTTAACATATTAATCATTGTAAAACTATGGGTTAGTGTGTAGAATATATATAGAAGAAATA
>JGI24709J26583_10002074_pt1 | contig 16746 bp, 13 predicted proteins | sample BioPla2DNA1_FD_26583 | JGI IMG/M metagenome (IMG submission 26583) | reverse complement strand
AAAGTTCAATAAAATGGGGGTATAGAAGCAATCGATTTATACCATAAATGGTATTTTTTCAATATTTATTACATTTATACGTAAAAATACCGTACATCAAATCTTTTATATATATTTGCTAGACAGTCTGACGTACGGTGGTGTGGGAGGTCGGTAGATATAATAATTATCTACCTCCTAGCCGATTATATCATGGAAGCTCAGTATATAGTAAATTTATACAAATAAAGACAAAAAGTTAGTGCAAGATTATTCCAAAAAATGTATTTACAAATAATGTATTATACTGTAATATGTATGTATCGCGTTTCTATACTATTCATCATATCATCTTGTTTTGGCTTTCTGAAAATCTTATTAGAATCTGCAAGTAATCAATTAATTATTTCACTGACAGAGAAATTAAAGGAGGTACAATAAGTGAAGGTAGCATTCTGGAGCAATGCTAGGCAATGTGGGGTTTCGTCAAATCTTGCAGCCATTAGCGTTGCTAGTGTGATTAGATTTCCGTACAAAATACTTGCCTTTGAGAATCATTTATGTCCGAATAATCTTGGTTGCGCTTACTTAGGCAGAGGGAAAGCAGATATGATTGCTGAGGTAGGAACCAACTATTATGAGGGAGGAGGAAGTGAAGGCCTAATACGAAGAATCTATCGTAGTACTAAAAGTAACTACTATCTGGAACCATATCTTAATGAAGTCATAGATAAGCATCTCTACTATATGCCTCAAGGGCACGTTATACATAGTGACCTTTTTGACTATGAATTCAATCTTAGCATCGAACCATTCTTTAATCTCGTAGACAAATTTTCTGATATAACTTTCATTGATACTGCTTCAAGTAATTCATTGAGTACAAAGACTATTATTGAAGAAGCTGATCTAATAGTAGTAAATCTATATCAGGATAAGAGAATCTTAGATGATTTCTTCAGTGGCTACTCCTCCTACATATCTAAAGCAATTATTCTTATAAGTAAATATTCTAGCAATTCTCTATTAAGCATCAAGCGAATTTCTAAAATGTATGATTTCCCTATGGAGCGTATACTACCAATTCCTTATAACGAAATCTATGAATCCTTATTTACTAGAGGCAGAGTAGTAGATTTTATAAGTAGTCATTATAACTGTCCAAGAGAAGACCCTAATCATTTCTTCATCAGATCTGTGAAGAAGGCAGCATATTTGATTGTAAAAGGAGCTGAGCTTATACATAAACAAAATAAAAAGGAACTACAAGAATGTGGTATGTCATAATCCTTCGTCTAATATTGTTAATAATCATAGGAAATGTGCTATTCGCTTGTCTATTATATTTGATTGGAAAGCATGAAAGACTTAAGCTGCACAGAAGAAAAGGGCCCATCCTGCCCTTATCTACAAAATGGAAGGAAAGAATTAAGGGAGTCTATATTCTAACACTTATCTCATTCATTGTCTTATATTTTCTGTTAATCAAACTCAAGGTCAGGGGTGTCATATGATATTTAGGAAAAGAATTAAAAGATCAACAAAGCAATATTTAATAGTTGCACTTATTTGTATAACTGTAATCGGGTCTGCTGCGATTTTTACTTCAATTATAATCGCAAATCAGATAAAGGATGAATATGAAGCTAAGCTTAAGCTGGCTTATGATGAAATGGCAATTAATCAGCGAAATATTTTTGTTGCAACAGTAGATATTGCAGCTGGAGATAGAATCACCAGTGACAATATTGCTGAAAAAAAGGTATATGGAAGCCAACCTGTAGATTCCTACTATAGATTGGAGGAGGATGGTAATAGTATTGCCTTGGTTGATATTCCAAAGGATACCCAGATAACTAAAACAATGACTACTAAAAATCAAGTTTCATCAGAGATAAGAGAAGTACAATATGATGTCATTAATCTCAGTAGCAATGTGTATAACAATGATACAGTTGACATACGAATCTTATATCCCAATGGTGAAAGCTATGTGGTTCTTTCTAAAAAAAATATTAGAGGGATTGAACCGGAAGCACCTAATTGTATCTTTTGGTTAAATGAAGAAGAAATACATAGGATGTCTGCGGCAATAGTAGATGCTGGATTATATCCAGGTTCGAAAATAACAACAACAAAATATATAGAACCAACTATACAAGATGAATCTGTGGTTACATATATACCAAGCATAGGGATATTAACATTACTAGAAAGTGATCCAAACATTTTAGAGACATGTAGTCAGGAGCTAAACAAAGAAGTAAGGAAAGCTTTAGAAAATCGTTTGGCCTTAAGTATGGAACTAGACGTATCAGAGATTAGTTGGGATGTAAATCCCAATATTATGGCAGCTAGAACTGATGATACAAGAAAAGATGAACCTAGTAGAATGGATTCGGATAATGATATTGAAGCCGTAGATAGTAATGAGGATAGTGAAAAAGATATTGATCTAGGAACTCATCATGATGATGACTATATGTTTTTCTCAGAGGAGGAAAAGGCAATTGAAGGAGAGGTAGAGCTTGGCGAATAATGTTGTGGCATTTGTAGGAATAGAGAGCTTTGATAATATTCAATATATGGCAAGAATATTATCAATTCTAGGTAAGAAGGTATTAGTAATAGATTATTCTGAAACAGAAGCTTTAACAAGGTCAGTACCTGAACTTGACTTCATAGATATTAAAAAAGACATTATCAACTATAGAAATGTAGACTACACTAAGCTAGATATGACTGAAGCTTTGTTAAAGGTCTATGATGATATTATAGTAGCCTTTGGTTTTAACATAATAGATGAAGAAATTATGTTGTGTAATAAAATTATTTATGTAACGGATCTTTATATTAATAATATCGAAAAGCTAAATAGAATTAGTGATTATAAGGCTGAAAAAAAATATCTTTTAATAAGAAATGTAATGGGAATTAAAATAAGTCCCGAAAGTGTTGCTTTGAAGATTGATAAGAATATTTCCCCTGAAAACACATTAATATTACCCTTTAGTGAGAATGACCAAATCAATGGGCTTATTAACCAATACAATCAGACCATAGATTTAACTAATATATCTAGACCCTTTAAAGAACTTTTATATAAGCAGATTCATGAATTATATCCGAATATCACAAAAGATAAGCTTAGGGTCGCCTACAAAAAAGCAAGAAAGAGGGAATAAAGATTGAAAATAACCTTTTGGTCGCCATTACATGGTCAAACAGCTACAACAAGTAATATGTTGGCAATTTCCTTGTTTACTGGAATGTATTTCAAGAAAAAAACCTTAATAACTCATACTCACTTCAATTTTAATAATCTTGAAGCACCGTTAGTAGAGATTAATTCTAAAAGTAAAAATGCTGAAAACTATTTTCAAGGTGTTGGAATAGATGGACTATTAAGAAATTTTAAGGCATCTCTTCCTGACAAGGAAATGTTAGAGAATTGTTGTATATCATTCCCCAATACCAATGTTAATTTGTTGCCTGGTACAGTGAAAAATATAAGGGAAGCTTATGAAAATGAAATGGAGATGATAGCTCCAACCCTATTTGAAAAGATAGAAGAGTTTACAGATATATTATTTATTGATGCCAGCTCTGGAAACAATCCTCTTTCAAAAAAACTAATAGACATATCTGATCTTACAGTAATAAATTTGTGCCAAAGCATGAGTGTTTTAGATAATTATTTTTCACTATTTCCTTCCTTTGTTCAAGGAAAAGTCTTTTATCTATTTGGAAATTATGATAGTAGATCTAAATACAACATAAAAAACATTCAAAGAAAATATAGGCAGATTAATTCAAGTAATTCAGGAGTTATACCTTATAATATAGCCTTTAAGGATTCCCTAACCGATGGAACAGTGATTGATTTTATTAGGGATAATATTAATTGCTCAAAAACTGATGAAAATTATATTTATATAAATAGGGTTAGGAGTGCTGCAGAGAGAATTCTTATAAAAGCAGGAATGAATACTATAGATGATGAAGGAGAATAAATAATGATATTTACGAATAGTAATATTATCTTACTTACCCTTATTACAGTATTCGCCTTGCTAACAGTATATTTCATATTTAAAAAAGATGTAGATATTGAAGAAGAAAATATAGAAGAAGATCTTTATTCACTTTCTTACCTAAGTAAAGGGATCAGGATATTATTTAATGATATCCTTAATCAAAATATTAATGAATTGTATCTTAGTAAGAAAGAAACACAGAAACGAGAAAAGCAGAAGGCAAGGCTTAATCAGGCATTACGTTCATGTGCACAAGGTAATCTAGGAGAAAAGGAGTTTGTAAAAGACTATATTAAAGAATTACTGCAAAACCACTTAAGTATTAATGAGGTTACAATCGATAGAGTAATTCCCTTTAATAATAAAGGAAAGCTAACAATTCAGGATAAATTTGAAGTTTTATTGTATCAGTATAAAAAGAAATATAATTATGATGCTTTTGAAAGGCTAAGTAGCAAATGTGGTTTTGAAGAAGAAAAGACTAACGAATATGGTGTTCATTATGAGGTAACAAGTCAGGATATTAATAGGTTTTATAATTCTTATGTTGGAACATTATCATTTGTGGACAAGCTTGAAATACTAACCCAGCGTATATATCAAGATACATATGGATTTTCTGTTGCTGATGAAATAAGAGACATGAAAATTGATGGTATATCTGGTGGAGTATCAGGAGTTTCTACTAGACAATACAATTATCTTGAAGAAATATTACAGTCAGATGATATCACACAATCAAAAACATTCGATAGCATGTGGGTGTTTCTTCATGGGAAACCCATACATTTATCCTTTTTAAGCTTTAAAACTATGAGTGAACTCATTCGTGTTTGTAAGAATTTATACAGGTATGATAATGTGGGGCATCTTACATCATCCAACGGATATAAGCTTAATTACCTTCAGGATGGAAGTAGAGTTGTAGTAGTAAGACCTAAGTTAACAAGTGGTTGGGGCTTCTTCGTAAGAAAATTTGATAGTGCAAAGCAAATGCCTATTAGTGATTTGTTAACTGATGAAGGAAATGAAAAGGTTATTGAGTTGGTTAAATGGGGAGTAAATGGCTTATTAAATATTGTTTTATCCGGTGATCAAAACTCAGGAAAAACTACTTTTTTAAAAGCAATGATACAATTTTTCGATCAAAGATTCCCTATACGTACTACAGAACAAGAATTTGAGCTCTGGCTTAATAATATGTATCCACATCTAAATGTAATGAGTTTTCGTGCATCAGATGAGGTTAGTATTATTGACGCAATAAATCTTCAAAAGAAAACAGATGCAATGATAATGATTTTAGGAGAAGTTGCATCTTATGAATTGGCAAGTGCCTATATAACTCTAACTCAGGCAGGGACAAAATCAACCTTATGTACATGTCACTGTGTAACGACAGAGGATGAAATTGAATATTTTAGAAATGCAATTTTATCTTCTGGTACTTTTTCAAATGAAACAATGGCAGAAGAACAAGTTGCAAAATCTATTAATCTAGATATTCACTGGGAAAAGTCAAGTGACGGACATCGCTATATAAGTCATATAACAGAGATAATTCCTTTACCAAAAGATGAAGCTTGGCCAGAGGATTATAATGAGTGTTTGCTTGAAGCTTTAAAAAGAATGGCCAGAAGAAATACATATATAACTAGGGATATTGTGGTTTATGAAAATGGAAGATATGTATTTAAGAACTCACTTAGCAATAGGAGTGTAGAAAAAATATGCAAAAGCCTTAGCCCAGAGGATAAGAAGCAATTTCTTTCATTTAATAACAATATAGTAGGAGGGTGATACTATGGGGCAGATGATTTTAGTAATGGGTATTGCCTTAGCTATTGTACTGCCTATAGTAATCTATATTATCCATGTAATAGATCGAAAGGATAAAGCAAAAAATAATATAGGTGCATCATTAGCAATCAAGGGATCCAAAGATAGCATATTAATAAAACTATATTCATTTGCTAAAGGATTTCCCTTAACTAAAAGCTATATTTATAAAATTAAGATTCGTTATGAAATGCTATATCCTGGTGATCCCAAAGAAATAGGTAAGAAAACAATGGAAACAGCTTTAATAACCTGGTTTACCTGTATTGTATCTATAGTACTTTTAATTGTTAATAAGCTGAATTTTAATAATTTATCCGTGGGAATAATTCTTGTTTATGTTATTAATCAAGAGATAATAGGATTTATGATAAAAAGTACAGAGATAAGACTTCTTGAAGAAATGGTTGTATTTATTTCAAATATCAGACATAACTACTACATAAACCGGATGGTAGATGATGGGATTTTATTATCACTAGATGGACTAAGCTATGAAATGAGAGTACATGCTAATAAAATATATGAAATTGTTACTTCTAATAATTTGAAAGAAGATGTTATCAATTATAATGCAACATCTCATAACAAATACTTGAAGATGCTTTTATCACTTTGTACTGGGGTTTTAGAATTTACTGATAAAAAAGTAAACGGACAATACTTATTCGCTGCCAATTTAGAGAATTTGAAAAAGGAAATAAATATTGAGATTTTAAAACAGAAGAAGCTTAGATATTTATTTTCTGGTGTGACCTTTGTCACCATAGCTGTAATAGTTCCGATTGATGGAATTAAGAAATTCGGTGTGTCTATGATGCCTGAGTTAGATGATTTCTATAGTGGTAGAGCAGGACTAATATATGTTGTAGTAACTCTTATAACAGCATTAGTAGTATATGTACTAAATAATCATCTTAAGGGAAGTAAGCAGACCTATCCAAAAGATTATAGATATTTAAGAAAGCTAGAAAAAAATAAATATATCAGTAGAGCATTAGAAAACTATTGGGAAAAACATTACCCAAAGATGGAGCATCTAAGAGAAACACTTAAAAAAATTGGTCAAACTATATCACCAAAACAGCTGCTGCTACAAAGAATGATGGTATCTGTATTTACATTTACTATATCTATAGCTTTTATTATGTTCATTCATGAAAATAATAAAAAGAACATAACTGAAAAGGTAACTAATATATCCACTTTAACTACTGTAACAAATCTAAATCAACAAGAGATGATGAAAGAAGCAATTCTAGACCAAGTGAAAATACTTAAAAGAGAAGAGGGGGTTACTACAGAGCAAGTCTTTAATAATTTAGTAAATAGTAATGTGTTTTATAATTCAAAAATTAATGAGTTAATAGCAGAAGAGGTGGTTAATAGAGTAAAAGAATATCAAAATGAATATTTTAAATGGTATGAGCTTATCATATCCTTCTCTATTTCATTTATATCATTTTATATTCCTTATTGGATAATTCTATTTAAGAAAAAAATACTTCTAATGAACATGGAGGATGAGGTAAATCAATTTAATTCAATTATTTATATGATGATGTTTATAGATCATATAACTGTTAGAGACATTTTAGAAGAATTAGAATTGTTTTCTCAAGTATTCAAGCAATCTATTCAGGAATGTATCAATGATTATAATAGTGGGGAATTAGAAGCTTTAACAGCTCTTAAGGAAAAAGAAGGATATCTTCCATTCAAAGGTATAATTGATAATCTTATAAGATGTGATGCTATGTCTATAGATAAAGCATTTGATGAAATATCATCTGATAGAGAAAGCTATCACGATCGCAGAAAGCAAGATAATGAAATATCAGTTCAGAAAAGAGCTGATATTGCAAAGCCTTTATCTTGGATTCCAACTGTATTAGTTATGATTTATTTAACACTGCCTCTATTAATGGCAAGTCTTAAGGAGCTTCAGGAATTTAGTAAAGCAATACAAAATATTTAAAATAATTAGGGAGAAAGATCATGAAAACAAATAACATGAATGATGCAACAAAAATTTTGATACTAGTTTCAACGGTAATTATAGTATGCGTACTATGTGCAGTAGGCTTTAAGATGGTGAATGAGGGAAAATCCTCAATTAATGCAAGCACCAATAATCTTAATAATATGACAAGCCAGTATAGCGATATTGATTTGGCAATTTATGATGGTGCTAATGTACAAGGAAGTGAAGTTGTAAATTTAATTAGGACAGCTATTGAAAGTGAAAAGTATCTAGCTATTACTGTAAAGACGAAAGCAGCGTCTGAATATGTAGATTATAATTACGACTTTAGTGATCCGGATGAAACTTCGGTAAAAGAGCCTTCTTTATCGGCTAATCCAAAAACTGGTTCAGCAGATACTCAAATAACTGATAAAAAATCTCAAAAAAACTATATAAACCCCACAGCACAATTTACTGGAAAAGTATATAAGGACGCTAACGGTATTATTATTTGTATTAAGTTTACTCAGATTTAGCAAGGGAGAAAAACCATGAAAACAAATAATATGAATGATGCAACTAAAATATTTATACTTGTGGCAGCAGTAATTATCGTATGTGTATTATGCGGAGTGGGTTTTAAAATTGTAAATGAGGGTAAATCCTCTGTAAATGCAAATACAAATAAAATTAATGAAATGACAGGCCAGTATATGGACATAGATGTATCTTTATATGAAGGTAGTTTAATACCAGGTAGTGAAGTAGTTAGCTTAATTAAAAAGGCTGTTAATGATAAGCAATATTTAGCAATAGAGGTAGAAACACTAAGTGGTGATTATGTTACTTATAATTACGTTTATGTAGACAATGGTGATGATAAGACCTTGAGTGAAAAAGGAAAGGAAGGACAAACTGCAAAAAGTGAAATACCTATAAAAAAGAATGAGTATGGATATATAAATCCTATGGCTATGTTCTTAGGAAGTACGTATAAAGATGGTAATGGAAGTGTTGTATGTATTCGTTTTGAACAGCAGCCTTAAATAATAGAAAGGAAATATTAATGAATACTAATCAGATGTCAGATGCAACAAAAATAATAATACTAGCTGCAGCAACTCTAATTACTTGTATTCTTGCTTCCTTGGGGTTTGTTTCTATGAGATCTGCAAAAGAATTAAATCAAACAGCCATATCACAAATGACAGATCTAAATAATGGATTGAAAGATAGTGATATAAAAATGTTTGATAATATTGAAGTCTATGGAAGTGAAATTGTTAATCTTATAAAAAAAGAACTTGGAGACTATGAGGATGGTGAAACAGGGCCAATATATGTATATGTTAAAACATCAACAAAAGAAAATACATATTATAACGGAGCTCAAATTAGTAATATACAAAACTTCACTCATGAAAACTATATAAAACCAACTGCTATATTCAAAGGTAAAGTTGATAAAAATGTAAATGGCGTAATCCTAGGAGTTCAATTCACGCAAATATAAGGTGAAAGAAAGGAACCCCATATATGGAAAATGTGATGAAGTTTATTAAGTTAGCTTGTGCAGGGCTATTCTTTTGTGTTGGTGTGTATTTTCTTCTATATGGTATAAATACATATAATAGATCTCTAACTACTGTAAGAGAAAAAATTAAGGATGATGAAATAATATATCTGCAACATTATTCAGAAGAAAAGTTTGTGACATATTCAGAATTAATAGCAACATTATTTCAAGAGCTGGAATACGACATGGAAATAGATGGACTACTTATTAGTAAGTATGAACACCAAGCAGAACATATAATTAATTATGATATTGAAGTGTCAAATTATATGAAAAGTTACTTTTATGATAGTCGAGAAAAGCTTACAAGAGTTATTTATACAAGAATGAATTAAAGGAAAAACCTATGAGGATAATAANTGAAACCCTATATCAAGAAAGTTNTTATTATGTAAATCAATTGCCTTATAGGTTTTTTTAAGAAGGTGCTGTAGTTAGCATTGGATATAAAGGGGTGTAAATAAGATGAGTTCTCTTGGAAGAATAGTTACTATAATTTTAGCCATTATATTAGTTTTATTTTTACCTATACAATATATAGCTCAATCACAAGTAGAAACAATGGATCACATAGTTGAAGCTCATACCCATGAGTTTGCAGATAATATAAGACAAAAAGGAAATATTACTCTTGAGGATTATGAAGAGTATTTATATAAAATAGATCAAACTAAAGAATTATATAAGATAGAAATAGAGCATGCTAGACCAAAAACCCTTAGTGATTTAACTTTAAATATTTGCGATGATACAAGATTAGCTTCTAATGGATTAACTATCGTTTCAGATACTTCAAAAATAAATAGTATGGATGCAGAGATAAAATCATATGCTACACATTCACATACAGATGCTTGCTATGGCCATCCAAATAGTGCTTTGAAATTTACCGGTTCAACCAATGGTAAGGGGTATGTAAACATAGTATGTGAAGAGTGTAATAACATAGTGGGAAAGGTAACTAGAGGTTATGTAACCCGAAGTGATAATGGTAATATTCATACAGAATCTTATCATACATATTTTATTAGACAAAATATATCTACTAAGGTATGGGAGCTTGTTAGTGTTGGAGCCACTAAGGAATATGGTGTTGATGCTTATTCTGGAGATAAAGAATATAAAAATAAAGAGGCTAGAGAGAAGTTAAGAAGGGATAGTACAACTCCAGATAATGTAGTTTATATATATTATAATTATCGTAATCTACAAGGCATAACCTATAATGACCTTATGAATGAATACAGTGGATTTAGTGGAATAGTTGGAAAGGCTCATGATAGAGGTAAATATTATGATACTGTACCAACATCCTGTCCTTTTAAAGAAGAGGGGGGAAACCCTAAATGTGATCAAGTTGTGACAAGTATAGCAGCTACCAATCCCATTCAAACAATTAATAAGGGTGGAGCTATTATTACTACTGCCACAGCAACCTTTCTTGATGGACATACAGAAATAGTAAATTGCGTCAGTAATTATAACCCTAATATAGACGGAACACAGACGGTTACTCTTACATATAGTGGACTTGTTGATAATGCAAGAACATACGGAACTAAGACCTGTACAGTTAAAGTAACAGTAATCGATAAAAAAGTATCTAAAATAGTTGTTACTCCAGCAAGTCAAACAATCGAGCGTTATAAAAATCCTATATTTATAGTTCGAGTTTATTATGATGATGGAAGCAGTAATATAAGAAGTACATATAAAACAACAGGATTTAATAATAAAATTCTAGGTAAACAAACTGTAACCTTTACATATACAGAAAATGATATTTCAAAAACTACAACAAGCGAAGTTACCGTAACTAATTTATCTAAAGTATGTCCCATATGCAGCACAAGATATGAATTAGATGATAATGATACTGACAATGGGTGTCCCAATTGCGTAAGTACCATTACTGGAATAGATGCAAGTCCGGAATTAGTAACTGTAAGTCAAGGGTCAGCATTACCAATAACTGTTTATGCGTTTTATAAAAATGGTGGAAGCTCTATTATCAATAATTGGACAAGTAATTACGATCCATTAAAAACAGGCTATCAGCAAGTTACTATTAATTATAAAGGATTTAAAGATTATATTACAGTTGAAGTAAAAGCTTCAAAAAATATATGTTCTATATGTGGAAAAGAATATAGTTTAAATGAAGATGGCAGTGATCCAGGGTGTCCAATCTGCAGTACAACATTAATAGGCATTAAAGCAGAGCCAGATAAGGTGATTATTGATATGCACCAACCTTTAGGTATAAAAGTTACGGCAACCTTTAAAGATGGACATAGGGAGCTGGTTGATGGATGGACAGCAGATATGGTGCCAGATAAACCAGGTACTTATAAGGTTACCATATTTTATAAATCTGCTGCTGACCAAATTACAGTAACAATTAGGGACTATGATTTAACAGAGTGTGCTTACTGTGGAAGAATATTTTCTAGATCAAAAAATCCTAGTGGTTGTCCGATCTGCTCTGCTGAATTAATAGGCATAGAGGCAAGCCTTAGAAATGGAGGAAGCACAGTAATAAAAGGTTCAAAACCAGATTTGGAAATTATACTTATATTCAGGGATACTCATAGAGAAGTAACCTATAGTGGGTATACCATAAGTAACTATCAGCCGGATCAATTAGGAGAACAAGCAATTGAAGTTCATTATAAAGAATTTAAATACAACTTAATAATTGAAGTAATAGATACCTTTGGTAAAACAACATGCCCTAAGGGACATGTATATCAATTAAATGAAGATGGAAGCGATTCTGGCTGTCCATATTGTATTGACTNTGGAGATAGAGAAAAATTACTGGTCTATTATGATATTACCTATACAACTAAGATAGTTGAAACCCTTTATAATCAAAATATTTATAATATGAAAGCAGGAGATTATATCACAATAATTGTTACCAAGAAAAATAGATCTCTTCGTGCTCAAATAATAAATATTTTTACTTATAATAAAGAAATAAATAATACCATTTCATATGGGGGTGAAGTTATTGGATAATCCAATTGAAATAGTTATCGATGTAATTATAGCTATTATAATTATAGTATTATTTCCTTTATTATACTTAGGGATGAAACAAGATACATTAACACAGACCATAGTTGAAATAGAGACTGATGAATTTGTTCAAGAAGTCAGAGGTAAGGGATATATAGATAAAAATTTGTATGAAGAATATATTAAGAAATTATCTGCCACTGGAATATTATATGATGTTTCTTTGGAACATACTCATAATAGTCTAGAACCTGAATATAGATTTCGCACTAAAGAAGAAGTATTAGAAGAACAAAAGAATTCATATACAGGTACTAATGAATATCACTACCTGCCAATATCAACTGATATTCCTCATATAGAAGATCCCATTGATAATAGTGGTAACTTAAACTCAGAGACAAATGAAAGTGTAATGGCAAGTGCTACCGATGATCCGGCAGATCCTAACCATATACATGATGAAGGCTGCTATAGTGGACATAAACATATAGGGAATAATGGCTACATCCATAAGCATACCCATGTATCAGGTAAAGCATGTCGTAGGTATATCCAAAGTATTCATTATGATGTTCGGTGTAGAGCATGTGGAGTTGAATATAGCACCTGTGCAGCTTGGTATTACTTAGATGATGGCAAGCTTGTAACAGCATGGACTGATCTATCTGGGATTAAAAACTGTTATGATTGCAATAGAACTAGCTTGGTTACAACTAAGCATGACAGCTATGGCTATGCCTGTGACTATGAGGAAGATTTTGATGGAGATGGCTATAATGATGATGTTCCAGTAGGAGAGGAAAGAGAATATCATAAGAGCACTCCATTAGCACCGGAAGATGGCTACTTTCTCTTGAAAGATGGTTGCTATCTATGGCATAGATCATGGACATTTAATCAACTTAGAGAAAAATATAAGTATGATGATGATAANGANGATNTANANGCTTTTAGAAAATTAACAGAAGCTAACTTTCAAAATATATGTACTGTACCACTTATCTATAATATTGGACTAGCATACGTAGAAAACGCAAATAGGGGTTTACCACCAACATCATATGTTACATATAAGGCCTTTCTAGATGGTAACATATTAAAATTCAGCTTTGAAGGCTATAAAATAAGCGGTCAGTCATATAAAAGCGATAATCCAGGTTTTCCTGAAGTATTAAGTAAGAATGAATTTATAAATATGAGTTCGACTAATAATGCTATAAGAGATTTTTTTGTAAAGTATATAGATCATAATATGAATATATCCAACCAAGGTCGTGCAGTATCCTTATCATCATCTATATTAACAATATGCCCCCATCCCAGATCAAATTCTTTAAGAGCTATACCTATATGTGGTTATGAAGAGGATGGAACCGTGGATTGTGATAAAATCATAGTAAGTATTATTCCTACACATGAAGTTCAAACTATATATATAAATGATCCATTAATAACTACTGCTCGTGCTACTTATAAGGATGGTTCTAAAAAAACTATCCTTTGCACAACAGATTTTGATACATCAAAGGTTGTTACTAACAAACAGGCTACTCTTACATATAATTATGAAATCGATGGAGTGGCAAAGACAATACAAACCACAATAACCGTATCAACAATTTTAAGAAATAAAACATGTCACAATGGACATGTATATAATCTTAATAGTGATAATACTGATCCAGGATGTCCATTCTGTAGGGGCTATCTGCAAAGCTTAGTTGTTTACTATCCATCATCAGGAAGCATAACAATATATAAGGGAACAACACTTAAAGAAAATGAAGTGACTTTACTTGCTACATATATGGATGGACGACAAGAATATTTAAAGACAGAATATGTTGACAATCTTGATAAAGATTATATAGGAACCCAGACAGCCACCCTTAGTTATAAGGGGTTATATACTAGCTTATCAGTTACAATAAAGCGTAATCTAAAGCTTTGCCCCATATGTAATAGATACTATGAGCTTTACCCAGATAATAGTGATCCAGGATGTCCCTTTTGTGCAGCTCGAACACCGATATTTACTGGTAATGTATTGGAGTACGACAATAAATATTATGAAAGGGATATATTAAAAGAAATATATAATGGTAAAGGAGTATATTATTTTTCTGACAAAGATTATTTATTAATGAGGGTAAAGAATCGAACTAATGGATGGGGTAGAGGACTAATTAAAAATATATTCAAGAGCTTAGGAAATGAATATATCAATGTAGTAGATGGGGGCTATATAAGAGAAGAGGTAGAAAAATAAAGATATGAAAATATTATACCTTAGTGAAGGAAGGGATATGAATTAAACTTTATCATTTCACTATATCATTTATTTTAATAGCAATTACATTTTTAATTATAACTGATATTAGAACTAACAATTTAAATGCAGTTGTTAATAATAAGAAAGAAATTGATAGATATATAGACACAGCTATTGATGATGCAGTTATAAGGCTAATTGAAGTAGGAGAAAATAATATGATTAGTATTAACAAGGAAAAGGCCATTGAAAGCTTTATGACATCACTTTATTCATCCTTTAATATACTGTCTAATCAAGAAAAGCAGAAGGAACTATCCTTATACATACCAGTAATTGTTGTAACCCTAGAGGATGGATATTATATATATTATTATGATGAATATAAGGATGCAGATCAACATACCTATGCTATTGCCAGATGGTCAGAAAAGCTTCCATATTACTATGAAGATGAGCATTTTATATATGGGTTTACACTTGGTGATAATATATCAATACTTGATAAAAGTGGATTACTTGATGGAAGTGGAAAACAAAAGGTATATGAAATGAATTTTAATGAAATGAGGGAAAACTATTCTAGTGTCATTTCTTCACCTGATCACTTTCTACTTAATAATGAAAAGTTTAATACAGTTCGAAAGACTATAATTGCTGATTTGATTGAAAGCACAATGGCATATTATACAAGCCATCATAATAAGATTGCATCGAATTATGGGATTACATATAATTTTAGCCTACCACCAATAAGTAATAATGAGTGGATGCCTTATTTAGATGATTGGGGGATATTTATTGTATTTCAAGGCTATCCATATGGCAATGAAGCAGGAGAGGTATATAACAGATTTGCATCTGCAGGTGCCAAAATATCAAAAGACAAACTTTACTATATAGAACAGGTGGATTGGCATCTAGTATATCATAGAGCTAGTTGTACTAAAGTTAATGAAGAAAGCATTCTTTATAGCACAGAACCATACCTAACAATAGGTGAATGTGTTAGAGAAGGTGCTTATGCCTGCCCTGAATGTAATACAACTGGAATAAGTGTGCCTGAATATTCAGTTCATTGAAATATTAAACCTCGTCACATATCTGAAAAACTAGATATATCTAGATAATAATGGATAATATGACTAAATGTGATTGCGAGCCAAGGGAATTAATGGTAATGTATAATATATAGTTAGAAAAAACTTACATTATGGAGGGTAAAGTAAATGACTGGGAGAAGAGTAAAGAAAGGATCACTCATAGTTACAATACTTGCAGTTATAAGCCTGTTTACATTAACAAAGTCTGTGGAAACATCTGCAGCAACTAAATACATTAAGCCAGAAGAGTTTATTGAATCTATAGTCAAAGAGCTGAATATTCCAGTTGATAATGATTCATATGTTGATGCGGCTATAAATGTTGGAATTGTTAAAGAAGATGATAATTTTTCATCAGATCTCACTAGGGCAGATGTAGCCGTATTATTAAATCATGCTGACGAATATCTCTACGGTGATACCCTTGATCAGGATCTCGTTACATTAGCTTTAGAAAAGAGAATTTCAGACATTAACAGTATTGATAAAGATAAACGTGTTGATGTTGTAAAGTGCTACTTAAAAGGCTTTATAAAGGGATATAGCAACGGTGATTACTCTACTGATAGGGAGTTTAGAGGAGATAAAAAAATCTCTCGCAAGGGTGCTTTAGATACTATTAAGATGTTAAAAGATAAGTCTCTTAGAGCAAAGATAAGTCCAGATGGTCAGCTGATAAGAACTACAAATCTTCCTAAAAACGCAGATTTATTTCCTTATATACTTGCTAGTTATCCTAATAAGTATTATGAATGGGAGCTTAAATATCAAAGAGTAAAGGTTTATGAAAATGGTGAAGAAAAGGCATTAGAAAATTTAATTGATTATGCTTCCCCTGCTAACATTAACAAAGCAAATATTCAAAAATATGATGACTTTACTTCAATTAAAGAGCAACATATGGATGAATGGGTCAAAAAGGCTAAGGCTCATATGGAACTTGTTTT
>JGI24709J26583_10002065_pt1 | contig 16772 bp, 20 predicted proteins | sample BioPla2DNA1_FD_26583 | JGI IMG/M metagenome (IMG submission 26583) | reverse complement strand
CTCTTTGTTTAGGGTAACAGCTAATGGCGATATTTATTCTAATGGTAATATTACTGCTGATACGATAAGCATTAATAATCTTCAAATGAGAGACTCGACTAATTATTATATGCAATTAGATAGTAATGGCACATTGAGCTTTTGGGCTAATGACGTATATGTTGGACATACAACTGTTTAATGAGAAAGGATAATTTATGGAAAAAGATAATATTTTATATAGTAATTATAAAAATTTAGTGGCATTTACAGATAGAGGGATTGCAATATCAATAGTAAATGAACACGAAATCAATTTAAGAAGTGTAGATGCAATCATCAAAGAATATCAAAGACATTATTTTGATGAATATTTTAAACATTATTCTGCCATGTATTTAGCTATGAAAAATGGAGAAAGTATTGAGCTAGATGATTCTAAGTTAATTTATCAATACGAATATGATGAGGAGGAAGCTGACAATGGCAATGACAACTCCGATAACACAATCGGTTAATGCTTTTACAGCATTGACCTCACATACCTTTAGTTTTGTTTCGGTTGGTGGTGACCAAGTTGTAAAAAATGAAATTAAAATTATTGATAATAATAGTGGAGAAATCGTTTATACAAATATTCAAGAAACATATCAATTTAGTCAAACAATCCCAAGTAATACCTTAGTTAATGGAGTATATTATGCTGTTGCATTCAGAACTTATGATGTAAACGACAATGTAAGTGAATGGTCTAATTATGTACCATTTTATTGTTACTCTACTCCTACATTAAGTTTAAATATAAATTATATATTAAATTCAGCTAGTTATAATGTAGTATTAACTTATAATCAAGAACAAGGAGAGTTATTAGACTATGCGAAATTTTCTTTATACACGATTGATGGCGTATTAGTTCAAGAAAGCAAGGAGATTTATAATACAAATGTTCCACCATTAACTATTAATTATATGTTAAATGGAATGGAAAATGGTCAAAATTATAAATTAATTGTTACTACAATTTCTGTGAATGGAACTGTAGTTACCGAAAGAGTTGATTTTAGTGTAAAATATACACAACCTAATTTATCTAGTTTATTAGATTTAGAGCCAAAAAACTGTGAAGGATATATTGATATTTCAAGTAATTTTATATCTAATGAGGGAATTACTAATCCAAACATACCAAATTATGTTGAAATAGGAGATAACATAGAATTAGATAATGCTGGTGCTGATTACGATATTACTCATACCACTACAAGTAGATGGGTTAAGTGGCAAAACGGATTTAAAATACCAAAGAATTTTACATTGAAATATTGGTTTACTCCAACAAATAATAATGCTACAATATTAAAATTGTGTAATATTGGCGAAACAGAATGTTTAGAATTGAAATTTTATAGAGGATCTAATTATGACTATATAAATTTAACTACTTTAAGTGGAACTAATATAACTAAACAAATTAATCACATAAATGGAACAGACCAAATTTTTGTATGGGTTAGAGTAAATGATAATGTGTGGGATTTTAGAGCAACAACACTAAGTAGAAGTGATACAATATTTAATTGGAATGATGACAATAATAATATTCAATATAATATACTTAGCGATTTACCTTATATAGATGAGAGTTATGAAGGGTATCATATTCCAAACGAAGTGCAAAATGCTTTAACTAATGAATTTGACAAAGTTTTAATAGGAACAACTTTATCTAATTTTATTAGTATAACTTCGGATATATCTAGTGAATATACAACAGATTTCCCTATATTTGACTTTAATACAATAATACAATGTGATTTTGATAATAATGTTAATGGTGGTAATGTTAGTATTGTTGTTAGCCAATTAACTAAAATTAAAATAAAAAGAAGAGATATCAATACTCTTAATTGGGTTACAATATACGAAAAAGATATTAATAGTGAGGAAGATATTAATATTAAAACCATTGATAGTAATGTCCCTTTTGGAATAGAACAAACCTATGCTATTGTTCCTATTTTGCAAGATGGAGAAGAGGGGGCATATATATTAAATAAAGTAACTCCAAATTGGCAAGGAGTATTTATATCTAATAATGATAAAATTTTTAAACTATATAATTCTGTGATTTATGATACAACTGCTCAAAATAAAAAGATTGGAATGTTAGAACCGATAGGTAGAAAATATCCAATTATTATTGAGAACTCTGAAAACGATTATAAGAGTGGTGGATTGCAAGCACAATTATATGGTTATAATTTTGAAAACACTAGAAAGATAGATAGAAATGATGTAGTTAAACAAACACAAGATTTTATAAACTTTATAAAAGATGGCTCAACTAAAATGATTACAGATTGGAACGGAAACATAGTAATGTGTAAACTTATTAGTTCTCCAACTATATCATATGTATCTTCTTATGGTAATGGTATAACAAATGTCAATTTTACTTGGGCTGAACAAGGTCAATATAATGTAGAACAAGACCTAATAGATAATAATTTATATAGGTATAATGTGAATAAAAATTTACCTAATAATGATGAAACCCATGTTATTGGAGTACACGTAGATTTTCAAAATATGAAGTTTGATAGAATTGCCGATTCTGAAAATCTAACAATGGGAGCAGACTTTAATAAATTCAATATGTACGGAGGTCGGAAGAGATGTTTACTTACTGACAATGGTGTTGTGATTGCTTATAATGATGGCACAAAATATATTTGCAACGATACAAATAAGACTATTATTACTCTTGAAAATGGTGAAAGTGGGTTATTGACAACAGAAGTTACAGTAGATGGAACTGTATATCCAATAGGTACACAAATTCAAGTTATGGTTGAACAACCTAAGTTTTATTATAAAGTAGTTCCAATTAAGTTAGATAAACAAACAAACGGTGTAGGCTATCATTTGCGTAGTGCAAATTATTATGTAAGTGATTATAAATACTATGGTTTTAAGATTCATCCCGCTTTTGTTAGTAATGGAAAAGAAAACGACTTCATCTATATGTCAGCATATGAAGGATGTACTTTTGACACATCCGCTTCTGCATACAAGTTGAATGATGCACAAGATGTTGATTGGACAAATGATGTTCTTGCATCCATTTGTGGTGCAAAACCAACAAGCGGTTTGACACAGAATGGTGCAACAAGGGATGGATTCAGAACCATTGCATCAAAAAGGGGTTTGGGTTGGTCACAGCAAACAATTCAAGCAACAACTGCAACAGAACTTCTTTTCCTTGTTGAATATGCTTCTTTTAATATGCAGTCAAAGATTGGTATTGGCGTAACCAACAAGACTGAGGCTGGTACAACTTCCATGACTGAAATCACTGGTGCAACAACTACACTTGGAAACGCAACTGGTTTTGTTGTGAACACAAATGGTTGGAATGTGGTTTCATATCGTGGACAGGAAAATCCTTTTGGTAACATTTGGAAGTGGATTGATGGAATCAATGTATATAACTATGGTGAAGGTTCTGTCTATATCGCAGACCATGACTTTGCAGACAACATTGGTTCTGATCCTTATCAGGATGCAGGAATCACAATTGCAAGTACAACTGGATTTGTTTCTGCTTTTGCATACAATGAAGACTTTGATTGGTTGTTCATTGCATCTGAAACAAATGGGAACAGTTCCCTTCCTGTTGGTGATTATTTCTATCAGAACAAAGCAACTTCTGCATGGACTGCCGCTAGGTTGGGTGGTAGGTGGGATAATAGTTCTAGTGCGGGCGGTTTCTGTTGGAGTGTGGATAATGATTCTTCTATTCGTAATCGAGGTATCGGCGGTCGCTTGCTGTATGTACCTGATGGAACTGATGCATAAAAATGTAAATTGAAATTTTAATATGGGCAGAAGTGAAGCTGATGGGAAGCACAAGAACACCTGACAAAAAAAGCATTATAACAGTCACTAAATTGGGCAGTAATTGGAATAATGGTACTAATGCAGGTAGTTTCTATTGGAATGTGAATAATACTTCTTTTAGATGACAGACACACAGCTTGCATTGTGTGATGTTTATGAGGGGGTATCATAATGGCAAAAATTTATGCGGAACTTATTAGAAAAGGCTTTAAAACCATTGATGATGTTCCAACAAAATTAAGAGAAGATGTAGAAAAATTATTGAATGAATAGAATAAAATAATATCTAGTCTATAATAAAATGTAGACTAGGTATTAAAATTAAAGGAGAAAATTAAATGATTACAGATTGGAACGGAAACATAGTAATGTGTAAACTTATTAGTTCTCCAACTATATTATATAATGTAGAACAAGATTTAATAGATAACAATTTGTATAGGAGGGATAATTGTGCCAACTCAAAATGAATATAATGTAGCAAAACAAAACGGAAGAATTATCCATAGTAAAATATATCTATTAAATTTTAAATTACAAAAAGTAGATGAGATAAGTGGGTTAGTTTTAGATGGGTCTAGTTTTTCAATAGATGCTACAAGTGATATAAGAAGAACTTGTAGCATATCTATTGTTCCAATCAATTCTTCTTTTGGGATAGAATATGGAGGAAAAATTTGGATTGATAAATATGTGCAAATATATATAGGAATAGAAGATAATAAAAACAATAATGAAATAGTATATACTAATATGGGAATATATTTAATTAACAATCCTAATAGAGTGTATAATGCAACTAGTAACACATTAAATATAAGTGGATTAGATTTAATGTCTAAATTAACGGGGCTTAGAAATGGTAATCTTGACGGAATAGAATATCAAATTCCAATAAATAGTAGTATAAAAGGTGCAATTCAATCAAGTTTAAACTTGGCTGATATAACTAAATATAATGTAGTTGAACCAACACCTACGCCACTAACTCCTAACGCTATTTCTATTGCAATAGGTGGAACTGTATATGATATGCTAAAACAATTAGTAGATATAAATGCTAATTATCAAATGTATTTTGATGTAAATGGGGTATTTTATTTCAATCTTATTCCAAGTGGAAACAATGAACCTATAATGGTAAGTGACGATATTTGGAAAAGTAATTTAATAGAATATTCTATGGATATATCATTTGAAAATGTAAAAAACACAATAGAAGTATTTGGTAAAACTCAAGATGACGGAACTACTCCACATGGATTTGCTCAAGATACCAATCCTCAAAGTCCATTTTATATTAATGGAACGTCTGGCATAATTAGAATCGTATTAAGTGGTGGTGAATACGATAATATATCAACTAACGATTTAGCACAACAAAGAGCTAATTATGAATTATATTTAAGATGTAAAATTCAAGACCAAATTCAATTAAAATGTATACCCATATATTGGCTTGACGTAAATTGGGTTGTGGAAATTACTTTACCAAACAAACAAGGTAAAGAAGAAAAGAATTTATATATAACAAAAAAAATAAACACCACATTAGGTATAAATGGAACTCAAGAGATTACATTAATGAGATATTATCCATTATATCCATTTTAATAAAGAAAGGAAAATTATATGGCTTCAATTATAATGAAAAGGGGTACTACTTCTGAAATAAGTAATACTCCAATATCTGACGGTCAAATATTATTTGAAACAGATACTAAAAATATATACATAGATGAGGGGTCGAATAGAATAGAATATAGAGCGACCACAATAGATATAGATAGTGAATTGAGAACAACAAGTGAAAACCCAGTGCAAAATAAAGTTATTACAACTAATATAAATGATATAAATACTAAACTTAATTCAATTAATCCTCAAGCAGATAGTGGTTATGCAATTATAGGGGATACCCTTATTCAATGGGGAACAGCAATTTATGACACTCGAGGAAATAATAATTATATCCAAACGAATATATTTTTTCCAATGTCATTTGCTGATTCAAATTATACAGTCAGTTTGACACTAAATTATCCCATTTTAGTTTCAGCCTACCACGATGCAATTGCTGGTTATGCTACAAAGACACAGAATAATTTTCAGGCAAGAGCAGTATCAAAAAGTGGTGGATTTACCACTACTAATTTTCCAACAAATGATATTAGTGTTAATTGGTTAGCTATTGGGAAAAGAGCTTTATAATATACATAACGGTTTATGATAACGGATTATTTAAGTTGTGTAAAAAAGTTATTAAATTATATCAACAAAAATATACTGGTATAGTCGATGGTGCATTAGGGGCTAAAGGAAGAATGTAGAAAACATTTATTGGGAATTAAACAAAATTAAAGGGATAAAACAAAATTAATTGTTTTATCCCTTTTTTATTTCAATATTAATCATTTATTTCTAATTCAAACCTTATCAATTTATCTAAAGCTGAATCTTTATCACAAAATATTATATCTCCTATTAATTTGCTTTCTAAAGAATAAGTTGTTTTAGTATTTTTATCCATTCCCACAAACCAATCTCTTGTTACAAAGGTAATTTCTAATTCAATTATTGAACATACTTTATATTTGTCAATTATTTGCACATAGTATAATGTTTCGCCTTTTTTTATCATAAAATTTTCTCCTTTATGTACCCTTGATATGTTGTATAATTTATTTCTTTAATTCCCAAATCTTTAATCGCTCTCATACAAGCCTCGCAGGGTTTTGATAAAGCCTTATTCCCATTTTTATCTTCTCTATAAATATATAACTTAACCTTAGAAAAATTAATGTCAAGGTTTTTAATACTTATTAAACAAGCCATTTCTGAATGTAATTTTGCTTGAGTTTTATTATTCCAATCAAAACTTTCTCTATACTTATTATAATATAATTGAATAGGGTGCGTTTTATTTGTATTATATCCTATACCGATAACTTGTTTCTTATATACTGCAACACACCCTATATGTGTTTGTTTAAAATCTGATAGAAATGATACATTTTTAGCCTTATCAAAGTAATTCATAAATTAAGTGTCACCATTTTCTTCTTTAAGTCTGCGTTTCTTTGGTTCTGTATTTGAAATAATAATAGACCTTTTTTCTTTTATTAATTGTAGTAATTTATCTGTTTCTGCGTTAATCTGTTCTTTTGTTTCTCTAAGCAATTTTAATTCTTCTTCTATTTTTGCTCTCTCGTCAAGAATAGAAGTTATTGATAAAAATTCTTTGTTTATTCCATTAAAATCTAATGCTTTTGAGACATTTGATTTAATTTCATTTTGAATAGCAATTAAATCTTTATAATCTTTAGATTTAATAAGTTCAGACTTCTTTTCTTTACCTTTTTTATCAATATAACATTCTATTATATGGGTAAATGTATTAGAATAAGATACGGCTTCCCACACTATATATTGTTCAATATGGTCTTCTACGTCATTTTCATCTTTAATAGTTCTACTAGCTATTCTCTTTCTAACTAAAATTTCATTTCTTTCATCACAATTAATTCCCCATTCATCTTCGATAAGAAAATATGGAATAAGCCCCTCTTCTATATCTGTTACAATAATTGGTAAATCTGTTGTTTCTAATAAACTTTTCTTTCCTTTTGCCATTTTATTTCTCTTTTCTTTTAATATATAAACATTATAACATACTTTTATCTAAAAGTCAAGCACTTTATCACAATTAGCAATAAAGTGCCTATATAAGTTTTGTACGAATTTGTAGACTATTCTACTTAACTTGCATATTAAGATTTTCAACTAATGTAGCACCATTTACTTCTTGACCACTTGTTAATAATTTCTTAATTTCCGATTTCTTAATATCATTTTCTGTNAATTTTCTATCTTTTATGTACTCTTGTGGAATTAAATTAATGTCTTGAATGTCAACAATACTACTCTTACGATATGATAGTTTAACTCTAGGTGTTTCAAATTTCCACTTGTTTAATGCTTGTGTATCGACCACACCATTCTCATCTGTATATTTCATTTTAACATAGTGGTCAATTCTATTCTTTAATCTGTTGGCTAAATTTTCCTTAACTTTTCTACGTTCCATAAGTTTCTTTTGTTCAATCTTAAATTGTTCAACATCTGATAATACGTTCTTGTAAAACACCATTGTGTTCTCAATCTTATCACTAAGAGCCATTGCAACATTGTCTAATTGTTGATTAAACTCTTCCTCTGTTAAACATTCTCCACTTTCTGTATCTACATACATTTGGTTCTCTAGTAATTCCATCATCTCTTGAAATTTGAAATCTACTTCATATAAATTTGACATATTATTCTCCTTTTATTTTAGTTTGTTGAACCGAAGCCCCCAACTCTTTCATTGTTAGTATTTCCGTTGTCGGCAGCTAAATAATTAATAAACATACCTTGGGCAATTCTATCACCCTTTTTAATTTCTTGAACTTCATTTGAAATATTTAATAAGAACACACCTATATTTCCATCATTAGACTCATTAGAAAAATAGTCACTGTCAATCCAACCTTGGCTATTTGCTAACATAAATTTACCACCCATAGAGCTTCTCACATTTAAAATTAATCCCTCATTTGATTGCATATATGCTTTTACGTCTGTCCAGATCTTAACAACTTGATTAGGATAAACTTCGTAATTAGCATTTGAATAAAAATCATACGCCATAGATTTGCTTGTCCCCCTTGTTGGTAATGTAATTTCTCCATTTGTTTTTCTCATATCTTCTTTTACTACTTTAAATCCTCTTTGCATTGTCTTTCTCCTTTTAATTTTATTTATTCTATAAAACTTATATAGCTTATTATAACATAAAGGTATAAAGTTGTCAACAGATTATGTTAAAGTTGCTATATAAGTTTTGTAGAGTGCTGTAGACTATTCTATTGTAATAATTTTATCTTGTTTTAATGATTCTTTAACATCTATGATGCGTTGATTAGATGAACCACGAAGTTTTAGATTTAAGTCTCGTTTGTCTAATTGAAATTCTCCGTCAATAAGATAATCAACATAATTAAATATTCCTTCATAGTTTTCACTTAAAAAATCACTTTCATCAAATGTATATCCACTCCATACATAAATATCTTTATTATTTGTTTCTCTTTTTATTTTCTTTAATAAAACTGACAGTAAATGGTTATCTTGGTCAAATGGTTCTCCCCCCAAAATTGAAATAAAATCAATGTGTGGCATTTTACATAACTCAATAAACTCATTTTCTACTTCTTTAGTCCATTCTTTTCCGTTGTTAAAATCCCATGTTTCGGGATTAAAACAACCTTTACAATGATGAGTGCAGCCTTGAACAAACAAGGAGACTCCTATTCCTATTCCATTAGTTATATCCATTTCTCTTATTTGGTTATATCTCATTAACATCCTTCTTTCATAATGTGATTATCAAGATGAACATATCTATCATTTATGTCTTGAGTACGTCCACGATTCCAAAAATTATCTCCCAAATAACCACAGGTTCTACGGCATACATTCATTTTATTATGATCACGATTACCACAGTTAGGACAATACCACTCTAAGTTTTCATCAAGAAGAATTTCACCATCAAATCCGCATACCTGACAATAATCAGATTTTGTATTGATTTCAGCATATTGAATTGTATCATACATACAATCCACTAATTGCTTAATTGCTTCTATATTATTGTTTAGATTTGTTACTTCAACATAACTTACAGATCCACCAGAACTAATCTTTTGGAATTGTGCTTCAAACCCAAGTTTTCTAAATGCATCAATTTCTTCTTTTACATTCACATGATAGCTGTTAGTGATATAGTCTTTATCCGTAATACCTTCAATTACACCAAATCTATCTCTTAGCTTTCTTGCAAATTTATAAGTGGCCGATTCCAAAGGCGTTCCATAAAGTCCAAATCCAATACCAGTTTCTTTCTTCCACTTATCACAGGTTGCTTTAAGTTTATTCATAACTGCTAAAGCAAACTTTTCACCTTCTTCTGTGGTATGTGATACGCCTAACATAGCTAATACACACTCATACAAACCTGCATATCCAAGAGAAATTGTTGAATAACCATTATGCAATAAGTCATCAATCTTATCATCCTTAGATAATCTTGCAATTGCTCCATACTGCCAATGAATAGGGGAAATTGTTGTACTTGTACCTTCTAATCTCTCATGTCTTAGCATTAATGCTTGATAACAAAGTCTTAATCTTTCATCGAGAATATCCCAAAACTTGTCCATATCCTTATCAGCAGAAAGTCCTACATCAACGAGATTAAGAGTAACTACGCCTTGATTAAAGCGTCCGTACCACTTATATTTGCCATTTTCATCTTTCCAATTGGAAAGGAAACTACGACAATTGTGACTATAAATACCACTCACTTCAAAATGTTCACTGTCTGTTGTTACATCATAACTATACATAGTTTTTTCTACTGGTAAAACTTCTACAACTTCTGCATAAGTATTATAATGAGTAGATGTTGCATCTTCATAATGTTCGCACTTCTTCTCACATACAATATATGTTAAGAGTTCTTCAATAGCATAAAATTCAACTCTATATCTAATTGCATTAGGATTCTTTTTCGTATAATGGTTATGATAAATCTTTGCTGGCATACCTAATGCTTGTGCCAGAGCCATCTGCTGTAATGCTAATTCCTTATTTGTAGAACCAATCTGTACAACTGAACCACCATGAGCATTGTCATTTAAGTATCCGTCTGCGTCAATCATACCTGCTAGGAACGCCATTTTTGCTTCATAAGTCCATGAGAATACTTCATTTGGAATATGTCTATTTACTTTATTTATTCCCCCAAACTTAGATGTAAAATAGTTAATTGTATGTTGTAAATTACCATTTTCATCAGCTATTGCTACTAAGTCTTTATAAGTTCCTTTTTTGCCACGTTCTTGTAATACAGTCTTGGTGTCTAAACCAAAATACTTAGAAAATGTATTGTGGAACTTTTCTTCAATTTCATCTTCTCCTTCTGCCGCAATAGAAGCAAAAATATGATTTGACTGATAACATCCATCACATAACATAAAGCCTAATAGCCATGCTTTATCACTATTGAAGGTGATTGTTTCTTCATTATACTGACTTGAATTAATCATCATTTTATCAGATACTTTTAAGTCTTTAGCTTGAGTTTCGCCTTTATGTAAAAGCTCAAATGGATGGTCTTCAGTGCATAATAATCTACGACCATTTGACAAATGAACATCTACCCAATTATTTGATACATTACGAATAATTCTCTTAGTATTTACAAATCCTTTTTCAGTATCATAGATTTCAATGTTTTCTAAATCCATATATAAGTTAGGATTATTTTCACTATACTGATGCTTTACTTCAAATACGTCAGTTAATCTATTCCACATACGTTCAAACGACTCTACATATAACTTATTATTCATTCTGTATGTAATGATTTCTTTACCATCAACACATCCCATGCATGGGAAAACTTCACCGTCATAATTCTGTTTCATAATCTTTGCAGAAATGAAATCAGGCATCATTCTTTTAGCTACACATTTACAAGCTAAATCAGTTAAATATCTGTATTCACTATCTTGTGGTACATTATTTTCATCTAGTACATAAATTAATTTAGGAAACGAAGGTGTTACAGGTACGCCAACTTCATTTTTCATTCCTTCATATCTCTGATTTAATACTTCTTCAATAAGCATTGCAGTTTCTTTTTCATATTCTGGATTTTCACTAATATACATAAAAATAGTCAAAAATGGGCTTTGTCCATTAGACGTATTAAATGTGTTCACCTGAAACTGTATTGTCTGAATACCGGCTCTTATTTCCTCTTTCCGCCTCTTGTCAGCAATATAGTTAACATATTCCATATCATATGAGATTCCAGTTTCTTCAAAATCTTCAATTATACGCTTAACCCATTTTTCTTTACTAATTCGCACAAATGGTGCAAGATGAGAAAGTGTAATAGTTTGCCCACCATATTGTGAATTTGCTACTTGTTGAACAATTTGAGTAGCAACTGTACAAGCAGTTTGAAAACTCTTGGGCTTTTCAATCATTTTTGTATTAATAACTGTACCGTTTTGAAGCATATCTTCAAGATTAACTAACATACAATTATGAATATGCTGCACAAAATAATCTGCATCATGAAAATGGATAATACCTTCATCATGTGCTTGCGTAATATTAGTAGGAAGAAGATTTCTTCTGGAATAATTTCTACTTAACTCACCAGCAATTAAATCTCTTTGAGTTGGTGCAATATAAGCATTTTTATTAGAGTTTTCATCTAACACTTCCTTGTCAGCACCTTCTACAATACCATATATAACATCATCAAGTTCATTTTCTTCTCTCTGAAACTCTCTGATGCTTCTATATCCTTCGTAAGCCTTCGCAGTAAGTCTCTGCTTTTTGCTAATCAGTTTGTCATAAACCATACTCTCAATATCAGAGATGCTTACTTCTTCTTTATCTTTGCATTCTTCATAAATCTCATTTGCAATATCTTCAGCAATTTTAGATTTTACAATACCTGAACCATTTTTCATTGCTTTAAGAATTGCATTTGAAATCTTTTCTTTCTGAAAATCTACTTCTGTACAATCTCTTTTAATTACATTCATTATTATATTTCCTTTCCTATTATTTTACCATCGTTAATATTAATTGTGACCCCAAACCTTTCATATAAATATTCACATTCTTCCAAATTAAGAATTTTATAACTAAGTTCTTCTAATGTTATCTTATCCATATCTCTAAATAATCATCTCCTTCCAAATTTGTTTCCATTACTTCTTTTTTTAATAATTCTTTATTAATCTTTTTAAACTCGTTTGGTTGATATTCAAAAATATTAACCTCCTCATTGTTTCCAAGTTGTAATATCCCAACTTGAACTTGTGTTGTTTTTAGTAATTCTTTTAGTTTCATATTTTCCTTTCTTTAATTATTATAATTATACCTTTCTTCATATATTCTTATAAATAATATTTCTCCCTCAAATTCAGAAGAAATATCAGATACATCACCCGAACAACCATATGGAGTCATTAATAAATTTTCTACTATACTAATGTCTACAATAAACTCTACTACCGAGCCATCAAAATGTTGTTGATTATTTTTATCAGTATGTGCATCATTTTTGCAATCAGCAACAATACATTTTAATACTTCACCATTTTTCATATATACATCTACATATTGCCCTACATCATGAGAATAGTAACTTCCTAATGCAATACATATTCTATTTTCTACCATTCTCAATCCACTAGAGTTTGTATAAGCAAATTGTTGAAGTTTATATTGATTAGAACAAGTGTCTGTTATTTTATTATAACCAAGATATGACTTGAACGAATTATTAATAGGAACGTCTTTGTCTACATAATTAATAATTATTTGTGGCTCTACTATATTGGTAGTTTCTTCATTAGGATTATTATTTAAAACTTCTGTTTCCGACTCAACTTCTATAGTAATAGTTGCAGCGGTTGTTTCATTTTCATTTTGTTTATGAATTGACTCTTCATTATTTAAAGCCAACCCAATTATTAGAGCAAAGAAAAGACAAACTCCATTTAGTAAATCTTTTTTGTTCATTTTCATCTCCTTTGTTTTTGATAAGTATATTATAACATAATTATTGAGAATTGTCAAGTAGAAGTTCTTTTAACCATGTTTTTCTTATTTCATTTTTATCAATGGCTAATGCTTTGTTAAATGCGTCAATATTTCCAATGTCAACATGGCTAATTCTGTTTCTAGTAGTTCCTACATATAAGAGTCCTCTTGATAACATTCTGCTATGATGTTCACTAACTATCTCAATACTATAATCAATAGTTGAACCCTGTGCCTTATGAATTGAGATGCTGTATGCAAGTAATAAATTATACACTTTTCTCTTGCTATAATAAATTAATTCTTCATCAAATTGAATAATCATACCTTCATCTAATATTTCTCTTATTGTGCCAGTCTGACCATTCATAATCATTGTGTCGGCAACATCTTCTTCTGTGAGCAATTCATCTGCTTTCATTTTACAATATGCTTCTTGACTAACAGCATTATAATCATTCTTCGTATTGATAACAACATCTTTAACTCTAAATGTAATTTCATCATTATCTAATTTTCTTGTGATAATTTTCTCATTTGGCTTAGGTGGGTTAATTTCTTCTTGGATTGCTTTATTTATACGAATAGTTCCACAATCTCCTTTATTCATTGGAGATAAACACAATATGTTTAACGGTTTAATTCCTTTAGAAATTAGATTAGTATATTCTTTAACTACATTATCAAATATATCGTCTGTTTCAATGAATTTATAATTGTTTCCCACTGTATATAAATTATCTGTGTGTTTAACCATTTCTGTATCATTAAAAAATGATTTGCCTTGACGAATATTTGTAGCAACAAATAAAGAACCATTTGACTTATATCTGAAAATTTCAGTAAGCATTGTTGTTGGAATTATATCAGATTTAATTAAATCGTCAAATACAGTTCCTACATTGATAGACTCAATTTGCGATGGGTCACCAACAAATATAACCTTAATGTGTTCATTTTGGATTGCATTTATAATCATACAAGCAAGTTCAATAGACACCATACCAAATTCGTCTACAATTAAACAATCTTCTGAAATTTCTCCTTGTAAACATCTTCTATGAATTGTGCTTGCTTTTCTGCCAGTACTTTCTGCTAATACCCTTGCACTTTTGCCAGTTGGAGTTAATAAAGAATAAGTTTTTCCATTATCTTCAAGCAATGTAACAATTCCTTTTACACTAGAACTTTTACCACTACCACTATATCCAGCTAATATGCTAATGTCTGATTCACATAGATTTTTTAATGCTAATGATTGTGTTTCCGTCATTTGAAAATCATCTACTTTAGTGTATTTATTCCAATCAATATCCCATATATTGTCTTTACTTGAGTTTAGTTTATCCTTAATAAAACTAGCGATTAAGCACTCACCATTATAAGTTACTGTTTTTGCCAATTCATTTGTATCTTCCTTATAATAGATTAGATCACTCTCAATAGCAACCTTTTTAAGTAATGGTAATAATTGTGGGGAATTATAATCTTCTTTTGCTACGGTGTATAACACATTTGCGTTGAGTTTACTACTTCCATCAATTTCGTTACGTTCTAATACATCAAGAATCATAAATTCACATCTTTGTTCACTATCTTCTAATTCTGGTCTAATTTCCATAAGTAATCTATCTGTCTTATAAAATGACCTACCTAATACGTTAATCAATGTTCTATAAGGTTTTTCTTCAAACCCCTTAGCAATATTCACATCGTCGTGATAAGTGTCATATAACGATTTACAATCAGTAATATCTATCTCATATTGCTTAAACGCTTGTAGAATGTGTAAATATTTATACTTGTCTGTAAGCAGTCTAATGTAAGCATTAAGCCTATATTCACCCACGTTATAAATTTTCTTAACATCAATCGACTCTTTTCCTTCTGTCAATACTTTACGAATAAAGTCGGGGTATGCTTTAAGAATGTAATCGGCTTGTGTTGTTGTTGTAATCTCACTTAAAATTTCTTCGGATTGTTCAAGAGTGAGTGTGTCTAAATCCAATGCTGATAATGATGGAACTGAAACGACACGACAAGTCGAACCAAACTTAGGATTTTCTGTAATAACTTCTAATTCCATAGTGTATTCTTTATTTTCGGTTAAATAAGCTAACTCGCCTTTTATCCCAAATGTGAAATATTCAGATAATTTGATTTCTTTTGGTATTTCCCCAATAGGACTACAATTAAAAATTCTAAATGAATCTTTAGAATAATTACATTTAATTATTTTCGCTTTACACAAAAAACTCATCTACTCATTGCCACCTTTCTCTAATTCATTCTCAATCTCATCTAATTCTTCATTCAATTCCCCCCAATCACAACTAGAATAAAATACTCCGTTTACATAAATCTCATAGTGACCATTTTTATTTCTTACTTCAATATCTCTATCCATTATATTCATTCTCCCTCGCTTTTTAATAAATCAATAATTACATTTGTTTTGAATGTATATTCTTGATTATTTTTATATTTATTTTTCTTTAAATTCATAGTTAAACTATTAAGAGAACAATATTCTTCTTTAACAACTCTTCTAGCACAGGTTACTTCTTTTAATTTTTTTATTAATTTTGCACTCATAATAGCATCACATTTTTTCATTTCAATATAATGTAAAATATCTTGTTCTTGTAAATCATAATTGCTTAATTGTTTTTGTAGTTCATTTCTTCTGTTTGTCATACTTTCAAATAGATTATTATATTTATCTATCCACTCTTTTCCTTTTAATTCTGTAACATATTCTCTTTCTTGCTCAATTTTCATTTCGTTCTCCTTTCAAATTAAAAAACACTATCTAACTGATATAAGTAATTATACCATATTAGGTAGTGTTTGTCAAGTGGTTTATTTAATTAAATTCTCCACTTAGCCACATTTTATTTAGATTATGACTTAACTTCAACTCTCTATTCGTCATTTCACATTCGATTTCATTTGTTTCTCGATTATAAAATATTCCATATGGATCACGATTAAATTCACATATCCATATTTCATCAAATCCATATTCGTCAAACAATCTCATAGACAAATGAACCATTGAAGTTGTGATGATATTTTTGTTTGGTTTATATAATATTGCTCTTTCTGTATCATCATAAGATGTAAGTAAATTTGTCACATATTTATCGTCTGTAATATATGTATAAAACATAATTTTTCTATTCATATCTAATTTTACCTTCTTCTTTTCTAAA